>Ga0209121_10003080_pt1 | contig 16365 bp, 20 predicted proteins | sample Cruoilmetagenom3_FD_187292 | JGI IMG/M metagenome (GOLD analysis project Ga0209121, IMG submission 187292) | Oil polluted marine microbial communities from Coal Oil Point, Santa Barbara, California, USA - Sample 3 (SPAdes) (version 2) | ecosystem: Environmental > Aquatic > Marine > Oil seeps ... | reverse complement strand
AGTGAAGGTGGATATCTTCCATTTATATTAAGAGGAACGCATGAATTTACAGGTTTAGTTTGGTTACCTATTTGGCTTTTAATGAGTGTAATAGCTTTTAAAGATGCAAAACTTTTGATAAAAAATAGTATTATTAATAAAATTGTTTTACCTGGTAAATATAAACCTATGAAGAGAATAATTTTCATAGTATTTATTTTAATGGGAGCAGGATTATTAACAAGTGGAATTTTGATTTGGTATATACATCCAGATGCTTATACAAATGCACAATTCATTCAATTTAAGAGAGCTTTATTGTATGTACACTTTGGTTCAAGTGTATTAATTATGTTCTTCTTAATGGATTTTGTATATTCTGCTTTAATTGCGACAAAGGGAAATTTAAAAGGTTTAATTACTGGTAAATATCCAAGACAACATTTAGAGCAACTTGCACCTGATGTACTAGCAGACATAGAAAATAAAAAAGGATAATGGCATGACAAGGCCTATGAGAAGTGAAAACTTCTCCCTTTTTCCTCAAGATTTTAATGATTTCTGTAAAGAGGTCATGATAGAAAAATTTGATGAAAATGGGATTGAATTAATTGAAGACAATGTTATTAAAGAAGAGAGAGTTGAATTCTTTTTAAATGATGAAAAGTTTCTTTCTGTTATGACTATTGCCCAACATCAAGATGCTCATATTGTTGGTTTTTTATTAAGTGAGGCGGTTATAAAAAGCTTTAATGATGTAAAAAATATTATTATAAGCGAAGATGGATTAAAGGTAAATATCAATGCCCAAATAAGTAAAGAGGGTTATGAAAATTTATTTAAAGAAAAAACTTTAACTTCTGGTTGTTGTGTTGGTGTTACTGGAAATGCGGACAAAAGTTTCGAATGTGCTTTTGTAAATACGAAGTATAGTATAAATGCCAATGATATTTTATCTAATATGAGAAAATTTAACACACCAAGTGATCTTTTTTTAGACACTGGTTGTGTACATAAAGCTGAACTTGTTTTAGAAGATGGTACTATTTTTACTTCTGAAGACATTGGTCGACACAATGCTATTGATAAGGTTGTTGGTTTAGCTTCTATGGAAAAAAAAGATATTAAAAAATCTGTTTTATATGCTAGTGGAAGATTATCTATGGAGATGGTTGTTAAATGTGTTATGCATAAAATTCCAATTGTTGTTTCTAAAGCTGCTGTTACATTCCAAGGTATAAAAGCTGCCAATGAACATGGCATTACTTTAATTGGTTTCGCTAGAAATAATAAAATGAACATTTACACTCATTCCGGCAGAGTTTATGTCTAAATTTCAATTAGATATAACACAAAAAGAGCTTGTATTAACAAACTTAGATGAAGAGGGAAAACTTTCTTGTTTAAAGGCTTTTAAAGTTGCAAGATTAATTGGTGTAAAACCAATAGAGATGTCAGATGCTTGTAAAAGTATCAATATTAAAATAACAAATTGTGAATTGGGAGTCTTTGGCAAACTAAAATTCTCAAATTATGAAGAAAAAATTTACAATAACCTAAAACGAAATTTTGATTATGGAAAAGATGTAGAGTGTAAAATATTATGGAATGAAGCAAGAAACTCGACGCTAAAAAGAGTTGGTTCCACAGTAAAAGCTTCAGATATAAAAGTTACTCACTGTCAACTTGGTTGTTTTAGAGAAAGAAAAGGTAAAAAAGATGCCTAAATTAAACCATATACAATATGCAAAAGCAAAAACTGTTTTAATAGAAGATTCATACTCTTTAAGTGCTCTAGAGGAAAATAGTAGTTTTGAAAATCTATTACAAGAGTACAAAAATCAATTTGCATATACTAAATTAAAAACTTTCTCTTTTACTAAAGAGGGATTTTTAGGTTTATTATTAGAATTAAGAGGTAGTTCTATTGCTATAAGTGTAGGAGAATCCCAAGCTTTAATCGATGGTGCCTTTTTGTACGAAAGCCTTGGATTTGAAATCATTTGGTTAGATTTAAAAAAAGATGGAAAAGTAAATTTATCTAAAATAAAAGATAAAGAGATAGATTTTCTTTTTTTATCTTCATATGTTATGGATACCTTTGTTTCTATAGATTTAAAAGAGATTAAAAAACAAACAAATGCCAAAATCATCTCAAACTCAACTGCCCATCATAATTCATGTAGTGATGTAATATATTTTGATCCATATAAATTAACTGGCTTTAACACAAACAGCGTAATACTTTTTAGTGATGAAACCTTCGAACTACTTCCAATAGGTCAAATAGATAGTATAGCTTGTAAACTCTGTTTTGAAAGTTTGTTAAAAAAATCTTTTAATAAAGAAGTAAAAAGACTCTTTTTAGATAAGTTAATAACAACCTTTAAAGATGATATTTACTTTTTTGTTGAACCAAAAGATACATTAGAGTACACTTTACATTTTGGGTTAAAAGGTATAAAAGCAAGGGAGTTAATAAGAACACTTGCCCTAAGTGAAATATATATTACAAATGGAGAAGGATGCTCCCTTGGTCTTTCTAAACCATCAAGAATCATACAAGCTATGGGATATGATGAAATGACAAGTAGAAACTCCATAAGTCTATCTTTTGTGGATTAAATAGATGAAAAAGAGATAGATAGAGTTGTAAGATTAATGTACTTAAAATATAAACAAATACGCTCTTTGTCCTAATATAAATATCATACTAATTTCATATTCATATCACTTAAATATTACAACTTACTGATAAAATCATTTTCTAAATTTTATTAAGGATAAAAAATGATTTCAAAAATAGTTAAGATTGGTTTGGGATTAGCTTTAAGTTCCTCTTTGGGTTTTGCAACTTCTCCAGATGAAGTAAAAGCATTTGTTAAAAAAGGGGTTGAACTTTGTGAAAACAAAGGGGTAACTGTTTGTTTAGATGAGTTTAAAAACCCAAAAGGTGAGTTTATAAAAGGTGAACTATATATGTTTGCATATGATTTTAAAGGAGTAAATAAAGCCTTAGGTGCAAATGCTAAAATGGTAGGGAAAAACTTATATAATCTAAAAGATGCAAGTGGGAAAATGCTTATTCAAGAATTAATCTCCATTGCAAAAAATGATGGAGAAGGTTGGTTTGATTACAAATGGTCTCATCCTATAACTAAAAAAATCACAGATAAAACTTCATATATCAAAAGAATAAATGATAATTTATTTATTGGAACAGGCTATTACAAACAATAGTCTATAAGAGCTTTTTTAAAGCTCTTATAAATTCAACGATATAGATTATCATACAAATCTCATACTCATATCACTTTAATATTATATCTTACAGATAAAATCATTTCTTATATTTTTTATAAAGGATAAAAAAATGATTTCAAAAATAGTTAAAATAGGTCTAGGACTAGCTTTAATTTCAACAATTGGATTTGCAACTACAACAGATGAAGTAAAAGCATTTGTGGATAAGGGTGCTAAATTTTGTGAAGAAAAAGGAATAACTGTATGTTTGGCTGAGTTTAGTAAACCAAAAGGTGAATTTATACAAGGCGAACTCTATATGTTTGCATATGATTTTTCAGGTATAAGTAAAGCCCATGGAGCAAACCCAAAATTAGTAGGTAAAAATCTTTATAAACTAAAAGATGGAAGTGGTAAAATGCTTATTCAAGAACTAATAAAAACATCAAAAACAGGTGAAGGATGGGTTGATTATAAATGGTCTCATCCTGCAACTAAAAAAATAACAGATAAAACATCATTTGTCAAAAAAATAAATGATAATCTTTTTATTGGAACTGGTTACTATAAATAATAGTTTAAAGAGCTTCGTTATGAAGCTCTTTGTTCTATGATAGTTCGATTTGAGAGTTTAAATCTATACTTCCACCACTGATAATTTGTGCTCTTAACCCTGCTTTATGTACCATCTGAGTTAATGCCTTTTTTTCATCCAATTTATCAGCAATATATTTACAAGGTTCACATAGTCTTAAACCTTTTAAAACTACTTCACCTATTTGAAACTCTTTACCAACAAGTGAATTTAAATCACAATTGGAAACAACAATATTTCTTCTAAAATCTTCAGGTGTAAGTTTTAGATTATGATTATTATTTAATTCATCAATTTTTTCTATTTCTATTAATGTAACATCTCTATCAGGTTCGATTTCTCCTTTATTTGAGAATGTACCTTCTTGGTTATAATATCTATCCCCAAATATACCTTTGCCAACCTCTAAAACTGCTTGGTTTACATTTTGCATAGAGCTTTCAATACTTTTTGAAATAAGAAGTTTTACTATTTTACCTGACATTGTGTTTCCTTTTTTCTTTTGATTATATCTTAATAATATAACTAGTTACTGAACTTTACAATAAAAATGTTCTCTTCAAATAAGTTATTACAATTATATCAATAATGATAATAACTATTAATTAATAATAAAGTTAAAATATTTTATAATTCTTTTTTATAAGGAATTACATGAAAAAAACAATTGAATTAATCAGAATTTCTATAGGAATTATATTCTTATGGTATGGAATACTAAAATTTTACCCCAGCTTAAGTCCCGCAGAAGATTTAGCAACTAAAACCATAGATATACTTTTTTTTGGTTTGATAAATGAAACATTATCCATAAAACTTCTTGCAATTTGGGAAGTTTGTATTGGTCTTGGATTTATCTTTGCTTATTATCTTAGATTTGTTGTAGTTATATTTTTAACACATATGATACTTACATTTACACCATTGTTTATTTTACCAGAGATATCATTTACCCATGCACCATTTGCATTTACACTTGTTGGACAATATATTGTAAAAAATATCATATTTATTTTAGCAGGAGTTTTAATATATCAAAATATTGAAAATAGTCCAAAAAAAGGGTTAATATAAAAAGTTGATTTATAAATTAGATTTAGACTTTAAGCTCACTATTTTTATATTTTGATAAATTTAATCAAATATAAAAGCAAGGATATAATATGAATATAGAGATATATTATTGCGGTATGTGAAACTATTTGCCACAAGCTTCTAGGTTAGAAGAGGAATTAAAAGGTAATTTTCCAACTGCAAATATAAGACTTATAAAAGATTCTGGTGGTACATTTATTGTAAAAGTAGATGAAGTGAAGATTTTTGACAAATTGGCCATTTCAAAAACCAAAGCAATCTTTCCAAAAGATGATGAAATAAGCAAAAAAATTAAAGATTTATAATAAAAAGGTCTAAAACCTTTTTATTACTCAGCTAGTAAGTTTCTATAAAATTCTCTATATTTTGTGTCACCCTCGTCTCTTGCTTTCATAGCAGCTCTTGGATGTTCATTTAATTGACCAGTTAACATATATGGAATACTATAACCCCAATCAAGCTCTTTTTCAAGTGGTACAATATACTCTTCTATAAATTTAAGAACTGGCATCATTTTATATTTTGGGTTCTTTAAAAATCCAATTAAAAGCTCAAGAGGACAGTTTCCTGCACCTCTACCTAATCCTGAAATAGTAACATCAAGAAAACTTGCTCCATACATCATAGACTCAATTGTATTTGCATAGGCAAGTTGTAAGTTGTTATGAGCATGAATACCTATTTTTTTACCAGTTTTTTCAGCATATGCTAGATATTTACCTGTTAGTTTTTTGATTTGTTCAGGGTAAAATGAACCAAAACTATCTGCAATATAGATAATATCAACATTTGTTTTAGTAAGTTGTTCTAACACTTCATTTAACTCATCATCAAAAGATTTTGATATTGCCATAATATTTACAGTTGTTTCATAACCTTTTAAATGAGCCTCTTCGATTAGTTCAATCGCTGCAGGAAGTTGATGAATATATGTTGCTATTCTTATCATATCAACAACACTTTCGCTTTTTGGAAGTAGTTCAGAAGGAACTGTTCTTCCAATATCAGACATAACTGCTATTTTCATACCAGTATTGTTTTCACCAACAATTCTTCTAATATCTTCTTCTTTACAGAAATTCCATGCACCAAACTCATCTTCACTCATAATGCTAGGGGAGTTGTTTTTCCCAATCTCCATATAGTCAACACCAGCAGCAACACATGTATCATAATGTGCTTTTACAAACTCATCTGTAAAGTGGTAGTTATTAACCAATCCACCATCTCTGATAGTACAATCAAAAACTTTGATATCTTCTCTTACTGTTAGTATTGAACCTTTTTTTTCCATCATATTTTATACTTTCCCTTATTTTTATACTAAATTTTTTAAAAACTCTACAGTCATTCTAACACCTGCACCACTTGCACCATGAGGATTATATCCCCAAGCTTTTTCTACAAATGCCGGACCTGCTATATCAAAGTGTAACCATTTATCTTTATTTTCATCATATACAAAATTATCTAAAAATAGTCCTGCTGTAATTGCCCCACCATATCTAGTATTGGCAATATTACAAATATCAGCTATTTCTGATTTGATAGTTTTTTTCAAAAATCTATTAAAAGGTAGAGTTGTAGCATACTCACCAGAAGTTAAAGCGCTACTAACTGCATCTCTTTTTAGAACTGTGTTATTTCCCATGATTCCAGTTGTATACTCACCAACGCCCACAACACAAGCACCTGTTAAAGTTGCATAATCAAAGATATAATCAAAATCTTTTATCTTATCTTGAGCATAACATAAACAATCAGCAAGGACAAGTCTTCCCTCTGCATCAGTATTTCTCACTTCAATAGTTTTACCATTTTTAGCCACTAATACATCATCAGGTTTATAAGCATCTCCACCAATCATATTTTCAACTGCACCAATTACACCATGAACTTCAATTGGTAAATTTAATTTTGCAACAGCATTTAATATACCAATTACTGCACAACCACCACTTTTATCTGATTTCATTGTTACCATAAAATCTGCTGGTTTTAAAGATAATCCACCCGAATCGTAAGTTAAACCTTTACCTACAAGTACTACTTTTTTTATTGGATTTTTTGGTTTATATGCAAGGTGAATAAGTTTTGGTTCATGAACACTAGCTCTAGCAACACTTAACATAGCATTCATATCATTTTTTTCTAAGAACTCTTCCCCATGAACTTTTATAGAGATACCATTATCTTTTGCTACTTTTCTAGCCTCTTTTGCCATAACTTCAGGATAAAAGTCTTGTGGTGTTGTATTTACGTAATTTCTTACTTTATTTACAGAGTCTGCAATATATGTTGACTCTTCAAGGATTTTTTCTAACTCTTTTGAAACAGAACAAGCAATAACTAACTCTTTTTTAATCTCTTTTTCTTTTTTACTTTTATATTTATCAAAAGTGTATGAACCTAAAATTGCACCCTCAACCAATGCTTTTAATGTTGAACTTTCATCTGCAAAAATCTCTATTTTTGCATCTTTATATTTTGTAGAATTAAACTTCTTCATACCAGCAGCAATTGCAATTGCAACTGCGTCATAAGATTCATCTTCACACCCAACATAAATCTTTCTTGATTCAATTAAAAAAACTACTTCTTCATCTTTTGCTTTAAAGTTTAAATCATCTAAAATATCTCTATCATATTTACACACTTCTTCAAGATTTAAAACTATTTTTATCTCAACGTCAGTATCGATTTTTTTTATATTATCATTACTTAATATTATTTTCATGGATTTTTTCCTTTCTTTTTGATGCTTGACTAAAATAATAGATAATGCTTCCACCTATTATTACTACAAAAGGTACAGCAAAATACCAATGCTCTTTAGCCCACTTAATTACGATTAAAATTTCTTCCCCAAAATACCAAACAGGTAAAATAGTAAGTGCAGCCCAACACCATGCACTTAGAAGATTTATAAATGCAAACATTTTAGCACTATATCTTGTAAGTCCTATTGATATTGGAATAATTGTTCTCATACCATACATGTATCTTTGGGCAAAAATTATTGGCCAACCATATTTTTGTAACAAAAGATGTGCCAAGGCAAATTTTCTTCTTTGACCTGAAAACTTCTTATGTACATAAGATTTATTGAATCTTCCTATATAAAAATATATCTGATCTCCAACAAAACCTCCAAGCCCTGCTACAAATATGGCTATATATAAATTCATAGAACCTTCATGTGACATAAGTCCAGCCATGATTAGCCCTAATTCACCTTCTAAAATAGACCAAGCAAAAAGGATAACATATCCATACATTTTTAATAAATATAAAAACTTATTTTCCAATCCACTAACTGGTGCTTCATACAAATTATAAGCAATAAATGAAAAAAATATCACTACTACAACAAAAAGTATCTTACCCGAGTTATTTTTTAATCTATTTGTCAAAAATTATCCTATTCAAAGTTTAGTAAATCTTTTGCTTGTACCATATCTTTATCTCCACGTCCAGACAAGTTTACAATTACTGTTTTTCCCTTAAATTTATCTTCTGCTTTTTTTAAATATGCTATTGCATGTGAACTTTCAAAAGCTGGGATAATTCCCTCTTTTCTACTTAACCATACAAAAGCATCTAAAGCTTCTTTATCAGTAATTGAATCATATTGCACACTTTTATTTTCTTTATGAAAAGAGTGTTCTGGTCCAATTCCTGGATAATCAAGTCCTGCACTAAAAGAGTGTGCTTCTGTTACTTGACCATCTTCATCTTGAAGTAAATATGAACATTGACCATGTAAAATTCCAGGGCTTCCTTTTTCTAAAGAACAACCATGTTTATCAGTTTCAAGACCAAGTCCACCAGCTTCAATTCCTATACAAGTAACCTCTTTATCTTCTAAAAAGTGTGAAAACATACCAATGGCATTTGAACCACCACCAATACACGCTAATACATAATCAGGTAGTTTTCCATCTTTTTGTAAAATTTGTCGTCTTGACTCCCAACCAATTATTGATTGAAAATCTCTTACCATCATAGGATAAGGGTGTGGTCCAGCAACTGTTCCAATTATATAAAAAGTATCCCTTGCATTTGTAACCCAATATCTAATTGCATCATTCATTGCATCTTTTAAAGTTTTACTTCCAGATTCAACAGCAATTACTTTAGCACCTAAAAGTTTCATTCTAAATACATTAAGTTCTTGTCTTTCAACATCTTTTGCACCCATAAAAACTGTACACTCTAATCCCATAAGTGCAGCAATTGTAGCAGTTGCAACTCCATGTTGTCCAGCTCCAGTTTCAGCAATAACTTTTGTTTTACCAAGTTTTTTTGCCAATAATCCTTGAGCAACCACATTATTTACTTTGTGGGCACCAGTATGATTTAAATCTTCTCTTTTTAAATATACTTTTGCACCTATTTCTTGGGAGATATTTTTAGCATGGTATAGAGGATTTTCTCTGCCAACATACTCCCTTAATATCTCATTTACTTCTTCCCAAAACTCTTTATTAAATCTATATTTTTTATACTCTTCTTCCAAATCAAGAAGAATAGGCATTAAAGTTTCAGGTACAAATCTTCCACCAAACTCTCCAAAATGTCCATTTTTATCTGGATCAAATTTGCTTTTTTTAGGAATATAAATCTCTTGCATTAGATATCCAATACTGAATAAACAGGTGCGTGTTCACTTACTTTTTTATCTCCAGATAAAAACTTAAGATTTAGTAAAAAACAAACTTCAACTAAGTTTGCATCAACATGTTTAATTAACTTTGCAGCAGCATTTGCAGTTCCACCTGTTGCAATTAAATCATCAATCATCAATACTCTTGCATTTTTTTTAGGAAAAGCATCTAGATGTATCTCAACCTCATCAAAGCCATACTCAAGTTCATACTTTTCGCAAACAGTAGTTCCTGGTAATTTTCCTTTTTTTCGAACAGGAACAAAACCAATTTTAAGTCTATCAGCTAATGCTGCCCCAAAAATAAAACCACGGGAGTCAATTCCTGCAACATAGTCCAAATCATAAGATTTATATCTCTCTTCTAGATGATTCATCAAAGTTTGATAAGCCTCTTTATTATTTAATAAAGTAGTAATATCTTTAAATACAATTCCCTCTTTTGGGAAATCTTTTATATCTCTTATTGAGTTATATATTAAATCTTTTTGCTCTTTAGTTAAACTCATTATTATCCTTCGTAAGCATCATCTATTAATTGACAAATTGTATGTCCAAAAAGTATATGCATCTCTTGTATTCTTGGTGTGTCATCAGATGGAACAATTAAGTTTACATCACAATAATTATTCATTTCACCACCATCTCTTCCTGTAAGACCTATGATTTTACAACCTAGTTCTTTTCCTATTTTAAAAGCATTAATTACATTTTTAGAGTTTCCAGAAGTTGAAATACCTATTAGTAAATCACCTTCATTTGCCAAGCTTTCAACTTGTCTATCAAAAACTCTATCATAACCGTAATCATTCCCAATTGCTGTTAAGGCACTTGTATCAGTAGTAAGTGCAATACCTGGCAATCCTCTTCTTTCAGTTTTATACCTACCCGTTAATTCAGCAGCTATATGTTGAGCATCTGCTGCACTTCCACCATTTCCAAAAAGTAAAATTTTGTTTCCAGCTTTTAAAGTTTCAATAGCTAGTTTTGAAGCATCTTCTAAAGGTCTACTCATAGTTTCAATAACCTTTTGAATTGTTTCTAAATGAGATAAAAACTCATTCTCAATTGTTTTTTTCATATTATCTACCTAAAATTCTCTCAATTGTTGAAGTTGTACTTTTTCCCTCAACAAAATCTATTAAAACAGTCTGTTTAGCTATATCAGAACCAACTATTTCTTTGCCTTCATAATCGGCACCTTTTACTAAGATATCTGGTTTAACTCTCTCTATTAATTCATAAGGTGTATCTTCATCAAAAATAACTACATAATCAACACACTCTAATGCTGATAAAATAAATGCTCTATCATCATGGTCATTTATTGGTCTATTTTCACCTTTTAATCTTCTAACACTATCATCAGAATTTAATCCTACAATTAATATATCTCCCAATGCTTTTGCATTGTTTAAATAAGAGACATGCCCTTTGTGTAAAATATCAAAGCATCCATTTGTAAAGACAACTTTTTTATTCTGTTTTCTATATCTTTTTGATACTTTTTTTATCTCTTTTACTGTTTTAATATGTAATTCAATTGAGCTTTTATGAAGTGTTGCTTTATAATCTTCTATCTCATCAAGTGTAACAGTTGCACTTCCAAGTTTTCCAACAACAACTCCAGCTGCTAAATTTGCAAACTCTAATGCTGCATTAATATCATCAATTAAAGATAGTGCATAACCTAATGATGCTAAAACTGTATCTCCAGCACCAGTTACATCATAAACTTCTCTTGCAACTGTTGGTTTAACAGTTACTTCATTATTATCTAAAACAGCAATTCCTTGTTCACTTAAAGTAATTACTGACATTTGTAAGTTTGCAATCTTTTTTAACTCTTTTAATGCATCTTTTAAACTATCATCCGAATCAATTTTTATTCCAGTTGCAACTTCTGCTTCTTTTTTATTTGGAGTTAAGAAATATGCCCCTGAATATTTTGCATAGTTTGTACCTTTTGGATCAACTATTACTTTTTTATTATGTGAGTTTGCTATTTTAATAATTCTTTGTGTTAAATCATTTGTTAAAACACCCTTTCCATAATCAGATAATAAGATTAAATCATATCCATTGATTATCTGTTGTAGTTTTGCATATAACTTATCAGTAGAGTCAAAAGAGATATTATTTTTACTCTCATGGTCATACCTTACAACTTGTGATTTAGATGCCATAATTCTTGATTTCTTAGAAGTTTTTCTTCCCTTTTGAAGTACTAAAAAACTTTTTGCATCTGTTGCATCAATTAAATATTTTACCTCTTCAGCAACTGAATCATCACCAACAACTGATAAAACTCCAACATCCGCACCCAAAGATAAAAGATTGCTAATAACATTACCAGCGCCACCTAAAACCTTTGTCTCATTTTGTACATCAATAATTTGTACAGGAGCTTCAGGAGAGATTCTGTCACAAGTTCCCCACAAATAGTGGTCAACCATTAAATCACCAATTACTAAAATATTTGGTTTTTTCTCATTTTGTAAAATTCTTTCCATTATTTAACCTCCACTTCATATATTCTTTTAATTTCACTAATATAATCTTTTATTCCGTCTTCCATCTCATATTTTGGTTCATAATCTAAAAAGATTCTTGTCTGTTCAATATTTGCTTCCGTATGAAATTGATACTGTCCAATATATGGATTTGGAATATAGTTTGTTCCTAAATTTGTTCCTAACTCTTTTTGCAAGATATCTGCGATATCTTGGAAAGATCTAGCTTTCCCAGTTCCCACGTTATAAACTCCACTTTTTTTAGGAGTTGCTGCTTTTATATTTGCTTGTATTACATCTTCAATATAGATAAAATCTCTTAGTATCTTATCACTTCCTTCAAAAAGTTTTGGTGTATTACCCGCTATTATTTGATGACCAAACTGTATTACAGTTGATGCTGTTTTATTTTTATAATACTCCCTAGGTCCATAAACATTAAAATATCTAAGTCCTACTATGGAGATATCCAAATCTTTTTTTAGATAATCATAAGTGATATTATCCATCATTAATTTTGAAAATCCATAAACATTTCCAGGATTTTCATTTCCAACTGTTTGGGGAGAAGTTGCATCTCCATAAGTTGCTGCACTACTTGCATAAATCATATTTGCATTATGTTTAATAGCTATTTTTAATAAATTTTCGTAGGCATTAACATTTGTTCTTATCATCAAGTCTTGTTCACTTGCTGTTGTATCTGAAATTGCTGCTTCATGGAAAATAAAATCAAATTTATAATCTTCATCAATTTTATTTAAAAGTTCTTTATCGTTTATATCTCCACTAATAACAGTTCCATTAAATCCCAATAAATTTTTATAATGTCCAAAAGACTTTAGGTTTCCGTTACTTAATGTTTCTCCACTTCTAAAACAATCCAAAGCTATAATTTTTGCCATTGGATAATTATTTTGAAAATAAAAACATAAGTTAGAGCCAATAAATCCAGCCGCACCAGTAATTAATATAGTTTTTTCATTAAAATCATAATTTGTATATTTCATTTTTTCCTACTTCATGTAAATGGGCTTTATTCTATCGAAAACTAAGTTACGGTTTTATAATAAAATCAGATAATTTAAAATATAATTTATAATATTATATAAGAAGGGCAAATGAAGATTTTTATTCTTTTAATTTTCATTCTTACAAATCTATTTTCTATAAATTTAGAAAAACCAAAAACATACCACAATCAAAATATAAACAACTGGCTTATGAGTGAAAAACTCGATGGCATTAGAGCATATTGGGACGGGAAGAATTTATATACAAAAAATGGAAACAAAATATTTACTCCAAAAAATTTTACAAATAACTTTCCCTCTTTTGAACTAGATGGGGAATTATGGAGTAAAAGAGATGACTTTGAAAATATTCAAAATATTGTCTTAGATAAAAGTCCAAGTTCAAAGTGGAAAGAGATAAGCTATAACATCTTTGAAGCTCCCAATTCAAAGGGTAATTTTTATACTAGATTAGAAAAAGTAAGTAATTGGTTTAAACATAATCCAAATAAAAATGTAAAAATAATCAAACAATACCTATGTAAAAATAAAGAAGAGTTAAATGAGTTTTTAGAAAAGATTGTTTTACATAAAGGTGAAGGGGTTATTATAAAAAACCCAAATTTAGAATATATAAATAGAAGAAATAAAAATATTCTAAAGGTAAAAAAGTTTTTTGATGATGAAGGAGTTGTTCAAAAAATCAATTATAAAAATGGAAGGATGAAAAGTTTAAAAATAAAACTAAAGAGTAATATCACATTTAATCTAGGTAATGGATTTACTCAGGAACAAAAGTTAAAACCACCCAAAGTGGGCGACCAAGTAACTTTTAAATATTATGGTTTAACAAAATATGGTAAACCAAAATTTGCCTCTTTTTTAAGAGTTAGGAAGCAGGAGTAATTATATCCTTTACCTCTTTTATAGATTTGCATACAAAATCTGCACTACTATTTTTTTCATCAAAATCATGCCCTGTTTGAACTTGAATTGTATTTTTTATACCAGCATTTTTTGCACATAAAATATCTGATTGTTTATCACCTATTAACCAAGAGTTCTCTAAATCAATATGATTATTTTTTAAGATATTATCAATCATACCAGTTTTTGGTTTTCTACAATTACAGTTTTCATCTGGATTATGGGGACAGAATTCAACCTGAGAGATTTTAATTCCATTTTTTTCAAACTCACTTAACATCCAAGAGGTCAATTTATCAAAATCATTTTTTGTATAATACCCTCGTCCAATACCAGATTGGTTTGTGATAATAAAAAATTTAAAATCAAATCTTTTTAGATAATTTAAAGTATCAAAGATACCATCTATAAACTCAAAATCTTCAATCTTACATACATAGTTTTTCTCTATATTTATAACACCATCTCTATCTAAAAAAATTGCTTTTTGCATTATTTATCCATTATAAATCATATATTGTAGAAGTAACACCAGAAGAGATTATCTTTTCACAAACTTTCCCACTATTTTCCTCAGAAACTATGACATTTAATTTTTTATCCTCTATTGAAACAGATATACAAGTTGTTTCTGCATCTTTATATATTGCACTTGTACCATCTATTTCCCAGATGTTTTAATTTAAGGTTAAAGCTGTGGTTAAATCATCAAGTTCATCATTTACTAAATAATATGCTCTAACCGAAGAGACAATAGTTGCAATGTCATTTTTAATTGTAGTTGCTTGTGCATTTGCTTTTGTATCCATAAGTTTTGGAACGGCAACGGTAGATATTATTCCTATAATAACAATTGCAAAAATTAATTCAAGTAATGAAAAAGCTTTTGTATATCTCATGGTAAACCTTTTTATGATTAAGTTGATTATATCATGAAATTTTTAAATAATTTTTAAATAATTAATGATAAATATTTAGTAATTGCCTCTTTTATCTCTTTTACTTTTTTATCATCACCTTGCAATCTATCGAAATATTTCTCTATTGGTTCTGATTTATCTATTTTTGATATTTTCGAAAATATTTCTAAAAATACATAAAAAGGTACATCATCACCCCTTTTTAAAAAGTGAATTGCCCGTTGCAAAGAGACAAAAGGATTTGTATTAACCCTTGATAAACCATTTTTCTTACTTAAAACATAGTTTACAAACTCTTCTCTAATATCTGCTTTTATAACTTCGATTTCAAAACTCTTTGTATTTAAAATACATTTAAATCCTATTTTTGTAGAGTAAAAATCAAAAATATCAACTACAAATTTCAAGTCTTTATTTAAAAATCTTTCCCTATAAACCAATTGAATAATATCATCATCATAAGAGTAGGTATTTGAGTTATTTTCATATAAAAAATATTTTTTATCTAAGTTGGAACAGACTCTTTTTAATTTATCTTTTGTTTCTAAAAATATATCAATATCCCTAAAAACATCCGCTTTGATACAAGAACCAGCTAAATAGAACTCTACTTTTTTATCTTCATAAGAATCAATTTTTACATTTTTAAAAAATTCTTCCAATGTACGAATAATATTTTCAAGTCTATAATCAAATTTTAAAACTAAATCATACGGTATAAAATCAAATTCATCCCAAATATCATATGTCATGTAAACTCTTTATATAAGATATATTAATTATTATATATTAATTAACCACAAAGTTTGGATTTAATAAATTTTCTTTGTTATAAACTAAAGGTTCATTTGTTTCAAAATGGTATGTCATTTTTCCACTTTCTCTAACTATTGCATCAGCTGCTGCTGTATCCCACTCCATTGTAGGCGCAACTCTTGGATAACAATCTGCACTTCCCTCTGCCACTAAACATAATTTTAGTGAGCTTCCCATAGAGACCAACTCTTTATCTTTTTTAGTTTCTATATTATCTATATATTTTTGTGTTTCTTCACTCATATGGGATTTACTAGCAACTATTTTATATTTGTTATCATCTCTTTTTATTGGTAGTTTTATTCCATTTTTAAAAGCACCCAAACCTTTTTTTGCACTAAACATCATATCAATTGCAGGGGCATAAACCACACCTAATACTGGTTCTTTATTAAATATAAGTGCAATATTGATTGTAAATTCACCAATTTTTTTAATAAACTCTTTTGTTCCATCAATTGGATCAATACACCAATAACAGTCCCAGTTTTTTCTTATATCATAATCAATTTGTTTATTCTCTTCTGACATAATTGGAATATCTGGATATAAGTTTATTAAACTATTACAAATAATCTCATTTGCTCTTAAATCAGCT
>Ga0209121_10003079_pt1 | contig 16370 bp, 14 predicted proteins | sample Cruoilmetagenom3_FD_187292 | JGI IMG/M metagenome (GOLD analysis project Ga0209121, IMG submission 187292) | Oil polluted marine microbial communities from Coal Oil Point, Santa Barbara, California, USA - Sample 3 (SPAdes) (version 2) | ecosystem: Environmental > Aquatic > Marine > Oil seeps ... | reverse complement strand
ATTTGTCGATAAGGTGGTGGAAGAGGCGTTGAAGAAGGAAGAAAGAGAGGAAGGTAATAGTGAAGGATATAGATATTGAGAAGGTAGTTGTGATTGGGGCAGGGACAATGGGTGAGGGGATCGCCCAAAACTTTGCTCAAGCTGGTTTGTCCGTTCGATTGGTTGCTCGACATAAAGAGACTTTAGACAGGTGTCTCGACCAAATTGAGGCCAATTTGGGGTTATTTCAGGAGTTTGGTTTATTACAGGAAGAGCCTTATTCTATAAAATCAAGGGTGAAGCCTTTTCTGGCACAGGATTTGGATGAGGCAACGGGGGACAGTGATTTTGTTGTTGAATCTGTCCCTGAGATATTGGAGGTTAAAAAAAGGCTAATGTCACAGCTAGACTCACTCCCTCAGGATGTCATCATCGGCAGCAACACCAGTAGTTTTACCATTTCATCCCTATCTGAAGGGCTGCACACTTCTAGTAGGGTTATCGGACTACACTACTTTAACCCGGCTCATATCATTCCCCTGGTAGAGATTCACCGTGGACAGAATACTGAGGATGAAGTAGTAGAGGTAACAAGGGGACTTATGCTCAGTGTTGGCAAAAAACCGGTATTAATAAGGAAAGAGGTGCCTGGATTTATAGTCAACCGCATTACAGGGGCTATGCAACGGGAGGTACAATGCTTGATAGATGAGGGAATTGTAACCCCAGAGGACCTGGATACGGCAATTAAAGCCAGTTACGGTTTCAGGCTTGCCTGTCTTGGGCCGATGGAAGCAGAGGACATGATTGGATTAGACACTTCAGCGAGAGTTTCGGCACAAATCTTTAAGGTGCTCAGCAATGCAACGGAGTCATCACCTGCCCTGATAGAGAAAGTGAACAAGGGTGAACTGGGTATAAAGTCGGGGAAAGGGTGGTATGACTACACAGGAAAGTCAAGAGCACAAATCATGGAGGAAAGGAATAGGAAGCTACTAAAGCAGCTGGTTTTATTCTATGCCTGTGGAAAGGATAGGGATGAAAATGTGACTTTATGACTTTTCCTGATGGAGGATATTACAAAATATAAAGATATATGAGACAAATCTATTGAAGGAGGAGTAAAGAAAAATGGCAAAGACACGTTATGTTGCCACGCCGAAGCTCGAGGATTATAAGAAGCAGTTTGAGGAACATCTTGTCCTGGAGCGTAAAAACGGGATACTTCAAGTGCGATTATCAACACATGGCGGGCCATTCGTATGGAGTTTTCAGGCGCATCAGGCGCTGGCCGAGGCCTGGACTGTGATCGGACATGACCCTGAAAACGAGGTGATGATTCTGACCGCCACCGACCCGTACTGGATTGGAGAGTTTGACCATGACTCATTCAGGGAGGTTGAGGAAGACCCTAACTGTGATAACCGTTATAACTCAACTTACCATGACGCTACCAAGATAGTTGAAAATTTCGTCAACGACATTGATATTCCCACCATCGCCGCTATCAATGGTCCCGGTACAGTTCAGTTGGAGTATGCCTTGATGAGTGATATTACCCTCTGCACGTCAGCCTCTATGTTTAGCGACGACCATTTTGGTGATGCAACGGTGCCGGGTGATGGCCAGTCTCTGGCATTGCAGGCACTTCTAGGCATCAAGCGTGCCGCCTATATGATGTACTTGGTGAAGCGTATTGATGCCCAAACTGCTCTGGAATGGGGAATTGTGAACGAGGTTCTCCCGAGGGAAAAGCTCCTGCCTCGTGCTTGGGAGATTGCTGAGAAAATTATGAAACAGCCCCGGGTAACCCGCCGCCTGACGCATCAGCTCACGGTTCGTCCCTGGAAGCGTCTCATTATGGACGACTACCAGGTTCATATCGGGCTTGAGATGTATGGCAACGCTCTGATAGATGTGCATCACCATTTCGACCAGATTAAAGGGCACTGGACGGAAGAAGAGAAACATAGATAGTAGCAGAACAGGACTGCGGAGAGAGGAATAAAGAAATTAATCTGGGGTGTGTAACTAGGAGGAGAAAACTAGGAATGTTGACTATGAGTCAGTAAGGAGGTAAATTATGCCAAAATCAGTTGTCTCTATAGTTAAAGGAACCAATGCGGAAGAAATGGTGGAAGAGGCTCTTTCTCTACTAGGTGGAGTGAACTCTCTGATAAGGCCAAATTCGACAGTCGTTATCAAACCAAATTCTGGTCATGAATTCCCGCCTGAGAGTTGTGTGAACACTAGCCCAGCGATGGTTAGTGCTGCTATTAAGGTACTACGCAGGGCTCAGCCCAAGAAGATTATCCTGGCTGAGTCATCAGCCATAGGAACCGATACACTTAAGTGCCTGAAGGCGAGTGGAATAGGCAAGGCAGCGGAAGATGCTGGTGTGGATGAAATTATCGACATCAAGAGGGAGGAAGACCTTATCAGCATTCCAATCCGGGATCACAGGTCTGATTTAACCAGAGTGCTCTTACCCAGGTTCCTTCTGGAGGCTGACCATATAGTGAATCTGCCTATTTTCAAGCCCCATGTCAGTATGGTTTTCACCTGTGCTCTCAAGAATATGAAAGGAGTCGTTCAGGATAAATATCACTACCAGATGCACCAAACCGGACTGGCTGATGCTATGATGGATTTATGGTCTGTTATCAAAGCGGATCTTACAATAGCGGATCTTATTCACCCTGGTGAAGGTTTTGGTCCGCATAGTTTAATTCCAGTAGATTTTGGTTGCGTTGTTGCTGGCAAGGATGCTGTGTCAGTAGATGCCACCATTTGTCGTATGGTTGGTCTGGATACCGAAAAGGTACCCTATTTTGAACCTGCTCGTGAGCGCAACCTGGGAAATTTTGAAGAAGGGTCAATAGAAATTCGGGGGAGAACAATAGGGGAGGTATTCAAGAAGCTATGGATACCATACCTGGGCGGTTTTGAGCAGTGGCCTGAATATCATATTTATGCCGAAAATGCCTGCAGCAGTTGTCAGGGCTTGCTGGCATTTACCATGGAGGCACTAAAGGCAACAGGTGAGTACGATAAAAATGCCGGGCTTTCGATTGTTATTGGACGCAAGAAAGCACTTCCTGAGGGAGTGAAGCCGGAGAACCTTATCCTTATTGGTAAATGCACGCAGAAATATCGTGACCGGGGCATATTTGTAGGCGGCTGTCCCCCTGCTGAACCCTACGCTCTATTTGCAATAACTGATAGGGAAGATTACACAGAAGATAAAAAGGATACCAGGGAAAGATATGAGGCAGGCATGAAGGGTTTCAAGGATTATATGTACAGGCTGAGAAGTGAACAGCAGAAAGGAGCAAATCTGTGAGTGAAGAGAAGACTTCGCGCAAGGTGATTATAACTGCGGCTATCACCGGTGCCGGACACACACCAAGCATGTCAGACTACCTGCCCATCACGCCCAAGCGAATTGCTGATGATGCAGTTCGAGCATTTGAAGCTGGAGCCGCGATTGCTCATATACATGCGCGCATACCGGAAACAGGTGAGCCCACGCCCAACTTAGAGGTATTCCGTGAGATATTGTCCGATATTAAAAGTAGATGTAACCTGATAATTTGTCTGACTACCGGTGGCGCTGGTGGCACTGCTGAACGGATAGCAGTAGTCCCCGAATTTAAGCCAGAGATGGCAACGCTAAACTTAGGCTCAATGAGTGGTACACCAATACCAACACGCGTTTGGGAACGTATGAAAAAGTTGAAGTTTGCCTGGGAAGAGCAACATTTGAGAAGAGAGGACTTTGTTTTCATAAATACATTCAAAATGATGCGGGAGTACAGTCAGATTGATAGAGAAAATGGCACCAAACCCGAGTTGGAGGTTTGGGATATTGGGCAGGTCGGCGCTGTGAAGTTTCTGCTGGAACAAGGATATGTTGATAGGCCTATCCACGTACAGTTTGTCATGGGTTGTCTCAGCGGCATGCCGCCTACAGCAAGTACTCTGATATTTGCCTATGAAGAAGCCCGCAGGGTGCTTGGTGATTTTACCTGGTCGGTGGCTGCTGCTGGCCGTGACCAAATCCCTATGGGTACCGTCAGTTTAGTCATAGGAGGTAATGTCAGGGTAGGTATGGAAGATAGTTTATACGCTGGTTATGGTAGGTTAGCCAGGAGCAGTGCTGAGCAAGTAGAGAGAGTCGTCAACATAGCTCGGCAGATGAGTATTGAGCCGGCTACACCTGATGAGGCGAGACAAATGCTGGGTCTGAAAGGGCTGGATGAGGTCAATTTCTAACATGGTGGAGGTGATATTATGGGTATATAGTGAAGTGCATACCAAAAATTTCAGAATATCATAGTAAAAGGAGGAGGCAATGTTAATAAAGAGAATTTTGCTAGTTTCGGTAGCAATATTATTGGTAGGCGCTTTCGTTTTAGCTGGTTGTACTAAGCCAACTCCAGCTCCATCGGAAGCTATAGAGCTAAAGTTTAATATCCACTGCCCCGGTAAAGCTCAAATGTCTGTTTATGAACCCGTTGAATATTTCCGCACGGAAATCGAAAGGCGTACTAGTGGTAGAGTGAAGATCGTAATGTTCTACGGAGCTACATTAGCCCCGCCAACAGAGACCTTTGAAGCAGTAATCAAAGGCGTATGCGATATAGGGGAGACTAATATTGGTTTCACACAAGGTCGATTTCCGGCAAGTGAAGCTTGTTGCTTGCCTCTTGGCTTTCCCAGTGCTTGGGTTAAAGGTAAGGTTATTACTGATTTTTACAATGAATTCAAGCCTGAAGAATACGACCAAGTGGTTCCACTCTATTTCTGTAGTCCTCCCCCATTTGTTACCGGCACCACTAAAAAACGCATGCAGAAAGTAGAAGACTTCAGGGGATTAACACTCAGGGCTACTGGGCCAGGAACTGACTTAGTAAAAGCACTGGGTGCCGTTCCGAAATCCGCACCGATAAACGAGGTTTATGAGCTATTGGCTAAGCATGTAGTGGATGGCTTAGTAGCATCCATAGAAGCTTATCCCCCGTTTAAGTTCAACGAAGTTATCAAATATGTCTTTGATACCTCCTGTGTTTCTCCAGGTGATGTGAGCTATGTAGTGATGAATAAGGACTCCTGGGATAAAATATCACCGGAGGATCAGAAAATTATCCGTGAAGTTGCTGATGAGGGGATGGAGATGAGAGGCAAATCTTGGGACAAGGCTGCTCAGGAAGCAAAAGGAGCATTCCTGGCCTTGCCAGACAAAGAATGGGTCACGCCTACATCAGACGAAGCGGCCAAATTGAAAGCTATAGCGCAGTCTGTGATAAATGACTGGATAAAGGCGAAGACTGCTGAGGGCTATCCAGCAGCCGACTATGTCAAATATGTAGAAGAGCGTGTTGACTACTGGAGCGAGAGGCAGCCATAAGTGTCAGATGAGTTCGCTACCTTGGCGTGATGAGCTGAGATATAATGCAAAGTAAGCTGAAAGTATTCGAAAAGTTTGTTAACTCAGTGAGCGGCTGGCTTAACTGGGTGGCAATTGCTGCATTTGTAGCTATGGTGATGCTCATTGTGGTTGATGTGCTTGGAGGCAAGTTACTTCATCATCCTGTCCAGGGTAGTTTTGAAGTAACTGGTTTTCTGGGTTTAATAATAATTGCTTTTGCTTTACCTTTTACTCAACTATTACGGGGGCATATAGAGGTAGATTTTTTTGCAGAAAAGCTTCCGAAGCGTGCTCAGACAATTATTGCTAACGTTATATCTCTCTTTTGCATAGCACTTTTCGCTATGATGGTTTGGCAGATGTTCGATTATGCTAGAAATAGCCAGATATCAGGGAGAGTTACGGTAGTCCAAGGGATAGCTCTTTATCCCTTTGCTTATGCTGCTGCTAGCTGCTTTTTTGTAGTCTGCCTAGTAATCTCGCTACAGTTCCTAAGAGCAGTAACTAGAGTAGTTAGGAAATGAGTTCTTCTGTCATCGGCTTGATTGGCATTGGCATTCTGGTTATGTTATTTCTTATCAGAATGCCAATCGCCTTTGCGATGCTGTCTGTCGGAATCCTCGGTTTTATCTACTTAGTGTCTCCAGAGGCAGGGCTCTCCTTGCTAGGCCATGATGTTTTTGCACAACTGACGAACTATTCCCTTACTGTTATTCCAATGTTTGTACTGGCTGGGTCTATTGCCTTTGAGGCTGGGATGGGGGAGAGGCTTTTTGATGGCGCCTACGCTATGTTCGGGCGACTGCCAGGAAGTTTGGCTATAGCTGCTACTGTTGCTTCTGCAGGCCTTGGCGCTGTTACTGGATCAAGTGTTGCTGTTGCGGCTGCTGTCGGGAGGATGTCTTTGCCAGCGATGAAGAAATATAACTACGATGACTCACTAGCGACTGGGAGTATTGCCGCTGCTGGAACCTTAGGCGTACTTATCCCACCAAGTATGATATTTGTCATCTATGCCATGTTGACTGAACAGTCCATAGGCAAACTTTTCATAGCTGGAATCTTACCGGGAATATTACTCACCTCTCTATTCGTTATGACGATTCTTTTACATTGCCGATATAATAAGTCTCTTGCACCACGTGGACCTGCAAGCAGTCGGAAACAAAAGATGGCAGGCCTTGTAGGGCTTGGTGAGATTTCAATACTTTTTATTTTAGTAATAGGGGGGATAGCCAGAGGCTGGTTTTCTCCCACTCAAGGAGGAGGGGTGCTCGTCGCCGGTGTTTCGCTACTCGCTGTGGCAAGACGACAGATCAGCTGGAGGGGATTTATCACTGCACTTAAAGATTCAGCACGGATAAGTTGTATGGTTTTATCCATTTGTATTGGGGGCATAGTTTTTGGACGTTTTATGGCTGTTTCAAAGCTACCCCTCGTATTAGCCGATTGGCTAGGGGCACTCTCACTGCCAACATTAGCTGTTATCGGATTTATAATGCTTGCTCATATGATAGGTGGCTGTTTTATGGATGGCATGGGACTGCTGTTAATTAGTATGCCGGTTATCTTCCCTACGCTTATAGCTTTAGATGTGGATTTAATATGGTTTGGAGTAATGATAGTAGTGGTAGGTGAGATGGGTATGATTACGCCGCCAGTGGGGATAACTGTATATGTAATAAAAGGGATTGCTGAAGATGTCCCCATGATAACCATTTTCAAAGGTATAGTGCCCTTCATTGGAGCAATAGTGATTTGCATGGCCATACTGGTGGCTTTCCCTCAAATCGCTACATTCTTACCCCATCTGATAACTTATTAGGAAGGAAAATGAATAGGGGAGGTAAATTTGAAGAAGATTGATACACATTGCCATATCCATTGCAAGCGATACATAGAGGAATTAAAGAGGAGGGGTTGGGCGTTGAGGGAAGTAAGTATAATAGAAAAGGCAGGAGTAATGGATTGGCAAGAATATGTTGAGGCTCGAATTGCCTCCATGGACAAGCTGGATATAGAGCGGCAGGTGTTATCTCCAGCCAGCCCACTATGCTATTTTGAGGATGATGAATTTAATCTTTATTGGTGTCAAGCCGCTAATGACCTTCTGGCTGAGGTCTGCCGTAAATATCCGGATAGGTTCTCAGGATTTGTTACTGTGCCTTTACGTAATGTTAAGCACGCCATTGATGAGCTCAAACGTGTTATAGATGCTCCTGGCATGGTTGGGGTTGTTCTGGGTTCACACCTTGGAGGGAAAATGCTTGATTCTCCAGAACTGATGCCCTTCTACGAAGAGTTAAATAAGATGGGGCTTACTATTCTTATTCACCCAGCACCACCTGTTGATATTGACAAAGTTCCAGCGTACCAGCGGTTATATAATTTACATCAGTTTATTGGATTTCTTTTCGATACCACCATGGCTGTTGCCAGGATGGTTCTTAAGGGGATATTTGAAAAGTATGAGAACATAAATTTAATTACATCACACTTAGGTGGCACCTTGCCTTATGTGTATCATAGCATTGATATGATGTGGGAGAGCCTGGTTGAAGACCATATAGAAGTCTCGCCGAAACCACCCAGCGAGTATTTTAAGAGATTTTATGCTGATACTGGGAGACCTCTAAAAGCAGCAACTTTGCAGTGTGCTATTGCCTTATTGGGAGAGAGGCATATACTATTTGGGTCAGATATACCTTATTGGATGGATTTTAATGCTCCAGAAAGGATTATTTCGGCGATAGAGGGAATCGACCTGCCTGTTCAAACAGAGGAGAAGATATTCTATGAGAATGCAAAAAGGCTATTGAGGTGCTAACGGAGGTGATATTATGGGTATATAGTGAAGTGCATACCAAAAATTTCAGAATATCATAATAAAAGGAGGAGGCAATGTTAATAAAGAGAATTTTACTAGTTTCGGTAGCAATATTATTGGTAGGCGCTTTCGTTTTAGCTGGTTGTGCTAAGCCAGCTACGGCACCTACGTCCCAAGAACCGATTGAATTAAAATTTGCTTACTGGTTTCCGCCGGTGTCACCACCTGGTTCTCGTGCTATTGAACCCTGGGGGGATGTGATAGAAAAGGCTACTAATGGGAGGGTAAAAATAACCTTCTATGGGGGTGAAACTTTGGGAAAGGCACCAGACCACTATGATTTGTGTCTGAAGCGCACGGCCGATATTACTGCAATAGATCCAAGTTTTACACCAGGTGTTTTCCCCTTATGTGAGGCGATAACCTTGCCTATGCAATTCCCGTCATCTGAGGTCGCTGCTGAGGTATGGTGGGACTTGATGGAAAAGTATATGGCGAAGGCTGAGTGCAGCAAGGTGAAAGTTCTTTGGGTTTATCCCACCGCCACCTTTCAAATGATGACAAGAACGAAACAAGTGCGTACCCTGGAGGATCTCAAGGGCATGAAGTTTTCTGCTACATCACCCATGCTAGCTAAGACAACTGAGGCACTAGGAGCTGTCCCGGTGGTAATGGCTGAGCCGGACATTTACACTTCTCTAGAAAGAGGTCTGATAGATGGCCGTTGGTGTGATTGGGAATGCGCCTGGACATGGAAAGCTTATGAGGTCACAAAGTATCGTACCGATAATATAGGTCTGGGGGTGAATACGAATATAGTTGTGATGAATCTTGACAGTTGGAATAGCTTACCGCCAGATATACAAAAGATAATTGACGAAAATACAGGTTTTGATAAATCGCGGTCCTGTGGTGCAATGTTTGAGGCACTCCCAGATGAGTTCTTGCCAAAGCTGTTGGATTATGACCAAAAGGCGGGCAACCCAGAAATATACTCTCTTCCTGAGAGCGAAAGAGAGAGATGGGTAGAAGCTGTTGGACCGGTATGTGATGATTGGGCGAACGACATGGAGGCCAAGGGGCTACCTGGCAAGCAGGTATTGGAAGATCTTCGCTCATTAGTGGGAAAATACTCTCAGTAAGGTTTATAGAGCGTGCTGTCATTAAGAAAAGCTGCCAGTTTTTTGCGTAAAGCTCTTTTCTTGGTATGTGGTTGGGCTGGTGTAGTGGGGATGGGTGCGTTTATGCTGATGGTGCTGTTGATAGTAGTGGATGTTGTATTACGCCGCTTCTTCAACAGCCCATTGGCGTTTAGCTTCGAGCTTATCGAAATCATACTTAGTGTTGTTGCCTTCTGTTCAATAGCTTACACCACGTCTGTAGGGAGGCACGTAAGCATAGCAGTGCTGATATCCAGATTTAAACCAAATGTTCAAAAAAAATTTGTTGTTGTTACTGACTCTCTTAGCGTATTCCTATTTGGCTTGATAGGTTGGCAAACTATAGTACAGGGGATACATATTCGAGACATCGGCCAGGTCTCTGGACTACTGGGGATACCTTACTATCCTTTCCTTCTAGTGGTAGGTTTTGGCGCTGTACTAGCCGGCCTGGCATTGTTAGCCAGGCTTATTAATTTCATGACTGGTGAGGCAAAGAAATGACTCTACCCATGATAGGTATCATAGGACTATGTTTTCTTTTTGTGCTTATATTCTCATATATGCCTGTTGGCTTATCCATGGCTATGGTTGGGTTCATAGGGATGGGTATAATAAGGGGCGTAGAACCAGGGCTGTCACTCCTTGGCATGGAGTATTTCAGGACAGTATCTAGTTATCCTTTCAGTGTAATACCCCTCTTTGTGGCGATGGGTTTCCTTGCTTCTGAAGTAGGACTTAGTCAGGACGGCTTTTATACCATAAATAAATGGTTGGGGCATGTTCGCGGTGGTTTAGCTATGGCTACTACTGCTACTTGTGGTGTCTTCGCTGCTATCTGCGGTGATGCAATTGCTACGGCAACCAGTGTAGCTGCAGTAGCTCTGCCGCAGATGAGGAAGCATGGGTATGCTGATGTACTGTCGTGCGGCTGTCTCGCTGCTGGTGGCAACCTGGGTTTCATAATTCCACCCAGTCTTGGATTTATCATTTACGGTATTCTCACAGAACAATCAATAGGTACACTTTTCATATCTGGGATATTGCCAGGTATACTCCTTGCTTTTCTTTTTATTATTATGATAGGTATTGTCTGCCGCATCAATCCTAAACTGGCTCCCCCAGGGCCTAAAGCAAGTTGGAAGGAAAAGCTGGGGTCGCTCCGCTACATTGTAGGTAGTTTTATACTGATTGGGTTGGTGTTGGGAGGTATTTATGGTGGAATCACTACTCCTACTGAAGCGGGAGGAATTGGGGTTTTTGGGGCTCTTGTCATCGGGTTGATAAATAGACGGCTGAATCGGCAAACTCTCACTTCAGCACTTCGTGAAACGGCAACGTTGGTAGGCAGGATATTTATCCTTGTCGGTGGGGCTATAGTCTTCAGCAGGTTCATGGTTGTTAGCGAAGTTCCATTGTATTTGGCAGATTACTTGCGCAATCTTAGCGTTTCGCCATACGTCATTCTGGGGCTTGTGCTGATATTCTATATTCTGATCGGTTTTGTTATGGATATCATGTCAGTTATTATGATTATGGCACCAATTCTGCATCCTATACTTGTGAGTCTGGGATTTGACCCCGTCTGGATTGCGGTTATAACAATGCTAACCGTTTTAATGGGACACATCAGCCCGCCGGTGGGCATAGTTGTCTATGGACTTAGCGCATATGTCACTGATGTTCCTGTGATGACAATATTCAAGGGAGCGCTTCCTTTCTTGGGGGCAATGGCGGTGTGCTTGATTATACTTATCCTTTTCCCACAAATCTCCCTGTTCTTGCCTCATGCAATGATACCAGGATGACTCTCATTTAATATGGTTATCTCATGATGCTAGGGAAGAGTATCTTTTAATAAACTGTCAGTAGGGGAGAAAAGATATGGCAGAGCAAGTTCTTACTAATTGCACTGTTGGCGGTCCAATCTTCGTTCATGTAAAAGATGGCAAGATAACTCGCATTCGGCCAATAGCCTTTGACGAGACAGACGGGCCATCATGGGCAATCGAAGCCCGTGGAAGAAAATTCTCCCCCCCCAGGAAAGCGACTCTTGCTGCTTTCACCGTGGCTGAGAGACCACGAGTTTATTCGGAAAACAGGATTAAATACCCCCTCAAGAGAATAGACTTCGACCCGCAGGGTGATAGACACCCTGAAACAAGGGGTAAATCCGGGTACGAGAGGATAAGCTGGGACGAGGCTATGGACATAGTCGCCGGTGAGATGAAGAGAATCAGAACTACTTATGGCCCAGCCGCTATTACGGCGATGAGGTCGTCTCATCATAATTGGGGACTCTTATCTTACAAAATGGGCCCGTTTAGCAGATTCTTCGAGATGCTCGGCTATACATTCATGTTTGATAACCCGGATAGTTGGGAAGGATGGCACTGGGGAGCCATACACACCTGGGGCTTCTACTGGAGACTGGGATTCACTGAGCAATATGACCTGCTTGAGGATGCCTTAAAGAATACTGATTTAATAGTGTACTGGTCTACTGATCCTGATACCAACCAGCGAGCCTACCTTGGGCAAGAGACTACTATATGGCGTTATTGGCTCAGAGAGCTGGGGATTAAGCAAATATTTATTGATCCCTTCTGCAACTATACCGCCGCTATATTAGGTGATAAGTGGATTGCTCCCAGGCCAGGCACTGATGCTGCCATGGCTATGGCAATAGCCTATGTGTGGATAGAGGAGAATAGTTACGACAAAGACTATGTTGCCACCCATACCATTGATTTTGACCAGTTCAAGAGGCACATTATGGGTGAGGATGATGGAGTGCCTAAAACCCCGAAATGGGCAGAGGAAATAACAGGTGTTCCAGGGCGAACCATGAAAGCTCTGGCCAGAGAGTGGGCATCAAAGCGGACAATGTTGGCTTGTGGTGCGATGGATAACCCGGGAGGTGCCTGCAGAGCAGCCTATGCTACTGAATGGGCAAGGCTGATGGTATTGCTTCAAGCCATGCAGGGTTTAGGTAAGCCAGGGGTCAACATGTGGTCAACTTCCGTCGGGGCACCGCTCAATTCCTCATTTGTGTTTCCAGCATATGCTTCTGGAGGACAGGACATTTTCTCTCTGGTGGCTAAGAAGCCTGCCGTTAACAAAATTACCCAACGCATCTACCGGTTACTTGCCCCCGAAGCTATCTTAAACCCGCCAATTAGCTGGTTAGGAGAGGGTTTCTGTGGTGACTCTATAGAGCAACAATTCATCCCATATACCTATCCCGAGCCGGGCAGCCCTGAGATTAAGATGATTTACCGCTACGGGGGCTCTTTCATTAGCACGATGACAGATACAAATAGGTGGGTAAAGATGTACCAGAGCCCCAAAATCGAGTTTGTGGTTAATCAGGACTGCTGGTGGCACAGCGAAACAGGCTTTGCTGATATCATTCTGCCAGCATGCACCAACCTTGAGCGTAGTGACATAGCTGAATGGAATGGTGCTGGGGGTTATGGAGGTGGTAATGGCGATAACCCTAACGGAACTAACCACCGAATTATCGTTTATATGAAGAAATGTATCGAGCCTTTGTGGGAATCAAGGCCTGATTACGATATTTTTTCAGACCTTGCTGAAAAACTGGGCTTTAAGGAAGAATACACCGAAGGTAACTCAGAGGAGGACTGGATTAAGAAAGTGTTCAATGCGTATTCCCTACCTGAATATGTATCCTATGAAGATTTTAAGAATAAGGGCTACTTTGTAGTCCCCTTTCCGGAGGATTACAAGCCTACACCAGCCCTGCGTTGGTTCTATGAGGGTAGAGAGTGTGATACACCAGACATTGCTAACCGCAAGAGAGGCACAGAAAAAGCGAGGGAACTGGGAACATACAGTGGCAAGATAGAATTTGTCTCCCGGAGTCTGACCGAGCATTTCCCTGATGATGAGGAAAGGCCGCCAATGCCGAGATATATTCCTAGCTGGGAAGGGCATACTTCAGAGTTGGCGAAGAAATATCCACTGCAGCTTATCTCCCCTCATCCCAGGTTTTCCTTCCACACCCATCACGATACTCACATCCCGTGGCTGAGTGAGATTCCGGGTCACCGCATATTAAAGGGTGGCTATTACTGGTGGCCGATGCGTATTCATCCATCAGATGCTGAAGCCCGAGGCATCAAGGATGGCGATATTGTCAAGATGTATAATGACAGGGGTGCAACGCTGGGTATTGCCCAGGTCACAGAGAGGGTGAGACCAGGGGTAGTCCACTCATATCAAGCATCAGCAAAATATGACCCCCTGGAGAAAGGCAAACCCGGCAGCGTAGATAGGGCTGGCTGCGTGAACTTGCTAACCCCTTCCCGGATGCTTTCAAGGAATGCTCCAGGAATGGCACCTAATTCATGTCTCATAGAAATTTCAAAGTGGGAGGTTTAAAAAAACAATGGCTAAATATGGGATAGTGGTAGATATCACCAGGTGCAATGGATGCTATAATTGCTTTCTAGCCTGCAGAGATGAGTTCTGTGGAAATGACTATCCTCCTTACTCACTGGCGCAGCCTAATACTGGGCATTTCTGGATGCGGATAATCGAGAGGGAGAGGGGGAAATACCCTAAAGTGAAGGTAGCTTATACTCCACTGATGTGTATGCAGTGTGAAAATGCGCCCTGCATTGAGGCATCTCTTAACGGCGCAGTTTATCGCAGGGCTGATGGCATAGTTATCATAGACCCTGAAAAGGCAGTAGGGCAGAAACAGATAGTAGATGCCTGCCCCTACCGGGTCATATACTGGAATGAGGAGAAAAATATCCCCCAGAAATGTACCTTTTGTGCTCACTTGCTGGATGAGGGGTGGAAAGAGCCCAGGTGTGTGGAAGCATGTCCTGCTGGGGCACTGACCTTTGGGGACATGGAAGACCCCAACAGTAAGGTATCGCAGTTGATAGCTTCCAATAAGGTTGAGGTAATTCACCCTGAATATGGGCTCGAGGAGAAGGTAGTCTATATTGGTCTACCGAAGAGGTTTATTGCTGGCACAGTGGTGTTTGGCGATAAGGATGAATGCGCTGAGAATGTAGATGTTACCTTAACCGGCGAAGGAGTGAAGAAGACCATTAAAACCAATAACTACGGTGACTTTGAGTTTGAAGGGCTGGAGGCGGAGAAGGAATACTCAGTGAAGGTTGAATATCCGGGGTATACAGCTAAGGAATTTAGTGTGAAGACCCAAATTGATGTATACCTGGGAGATATAATATTAACCTGAAAATCTTCATAAGAAACTGACTTACTGGGAATATATACGAGCACACAAATTATGCATCCAGCAAAATAATTGCTATACTATTAGCTTCTATATTGGAATCAATAGTTGCTATGCTTGTTTTGTGCTGGTATAGCGGAAGAATAAATTTATAAGGAGTTACAAATGAAGGAAGTTGTTATTATTAGCGCCGTGCGAACGCCCATTGGGAACTATATGGGTACTTTGAGGGATGTGCCAGCTTACGACCTTGTTGCTTTAGTTCTCAATGAAGCAGTAAAAAGAGCTAAAGTCGACCCAGCCAATGTCGACGATGTGATTATGGGACAGTGTTATCAGAGTGGTGAATATGTCAACATTGCCCGCATGGGTTTGCTTACCGCTGGGTGGCCATCTACGGTGCCAGGCATTACCGTGGATCGGCGCTGTACCTCCGGGGTGGACGCAGTCTGTTTCGGCGCTATGGAGGTTATGACTGGAACCTCAGAGATTGTAGTTGTTGGTGGAGTGGAGAGCATGAGCACTGCTGAGTTCTACATTCCGGGACAGGTAAAATGGGGTGTAGGTAGGCAGGGTGGCATAAAAGCCGATGACTCGCCCAGGGGACACGGCAGCCTGGGGCTATTCGGGATAACGCTCTATGATAGAATACAGCGTTCCCGCCCTATGCATCAGCCTATAAGTAGATTTGGCGTGATTAAGTCAAATATGGCGTGGGCAGAAAATGCAGGCAAGGAGCATAATCTCTCACGAGAAGAGGCTGACAGGTGGGCATTACGCAGCCACCAAAAGGCCTGTGCTGCACAGGACGCCGGAAAATTTAAGGAACAGATTGTTTCTGTTCCTGTTCCACAGAGAAGGGGAGAGCCAAAGATTGTTGATTCTGATGAAGGTCCTCGCCATGACACATCGATAGAAGCGCTGTCTAAGCTGAAACCAGTTCTGGGTGGGCTCTGTACTGCGGGGAACTCAGCTACGGAGAATGATGCTGCAGCCGCCTTTGTGCTAACTACGGCTGAAAAGGCCAAGGAGCTTGGAGTGGAGCCGCTGGCTTTTATCAAATCTTTTGCTTTTGGTGCGTCCAACCCCTTGACCACCTGGAAAGCATCGCCTGTAGCTGTTAACAAAGCACTGATAAAAGCTGGGCTTACTGTATCGGATATAGACCTTTTCGAGATACAGGAGGCATTCTCCATCCAGGTGATTTCAGATTTCATAGAGCTGGAAATTCCAAGGGAAGATTGGGATAAGAAAATAAATGTTAATGGCTCTGGGATTGCTCTGGGGCATCCACTGGGTGCAACTCTTGCCTTGAGATTAGTTAACCTGGTCTATGAACTTAGAAGGCGCAACGGAAAGTATGGATTGACAACCACACCTGGCGCAGGTGGAGTTGGCATCGGCCTGATTATAGAGAGGCGGTAGATTAACCAGATACGGATAGCTGTAATGAGGCAACATGATATTGCTGAGCTGGTAGCAAGTATGCTTGCCGGTTCGAAGACTTCTCTGGCTCATCTTATTACTCTGGTAGAAGAGGGAAGTCCAGATACTACTGAGATAGAGAGTCTGATTCGATCCCATTTGCATAAGACATATTGTATAGGAATCACTGGCCCTACTGGCGCTGGGAAGAGCACCCTAATCGACAGGCTAGTTGCTATTATCAGAAGTAAAGGGTTATCAGTGGGTATTATAGCAGTTGATCCCAGCAGCGTTGTCACGGGTGGTGCG
>Ga0209121_10003078_pt1 | contig 16371 bp, 19 predicted proteins | sample Cruoilmetagenom3_FD_187292 | JGI IMG/M metagenome (GOLD analysis project Ga0209121, IMG submission 187292) | Oil polluted marine microbial communities from Coal Oil Point, Santa Barbara, California, USA - Sample 3 (SPAdes) (version 2) | ecosystem: Environmental > Aquatic > Marine > Oil seeps ... | reverse complement strand
CAGAGGCCGCCGCACCCGCAGGTGCGGATGACCTGAAAAAGCTGTCTGGTGTTGGCCCGGCGCTTGAGAAAAAGCTGGTTGCCGCTGGCGTGACCACATACGCCCAGATTGCAGCATGGACCGACGCGGATGTTGCTGCTATGGACGAGCAACTGTCGTTCAAAGGTCGGATCGAGCGTGAAGGCTGGATCGCACAGGCCGCAGAACTGGCTAAAGGCTAAGGAGAGAAAACATGGCACATAAAAAAGCAGGTGGTTCCTCTCGTAACGGCCGCGACTCAGCTGGTCGCCGCCTTGGCGTGAAACTGTATGGTGGTCAGGCCGCTATTCCCGGGAACATCGTCGTGCGTCAGCGCGGCACCAAGTTTTGGCCGGGAGAAGGCGTAGGCATGGGCAAGGATCACACGATCTTTGCGGTTGTCGACGGCGCGGTGAAATTCCACAAAGGCCTCAAAGGCCGCACCTTCATTTCGGTTCTGCCAGTGGCGGAAGCCGCAGAATAAGCCGTACCCGAAGGTTCAGACAAAATTCAGGGGATCGGCGAAAACGCCGGTCCCCTTTCTCATTTCAGCAATCAGGCAAATCCAATGGGTGTCGCCACCGCCAGTTTTCTTGTTTTCGCCGCCTCACAGGTGGGTACGCCGGGCCCGGCCAACATGGCCCTGCTGGCCACAGGTGCGCGATACGGGTTCCAGGCAGCCCTGCCGTTTGTGGCAGGCGTGGCGTTGGGGAAACAGCTGGTGATCTGGCCAGTGGGCTTTGGCCTGATGCAGATCGCGGACGGCGCGCCTTGGGTCTTTGAGACGTTGAAATGGGTGTCGGCGGCCTATATTTGCTGGCTGGCCTGGAAAGTGGCCAATTTGCGCCTGTCCCCCGGGATGGGGGTGGCAGACGTGCCGGGGTTCTGGGCCGGGCTGGTTGTCCACCCGCTGAACCCCAAGGCCTGGGCGATGATCATCGCCGGGTTCACTGGTTTTGTTGCCCATGGCACCCCAACCTTGCAGGCCACGGCGACCATCGCCGCCAGTCTGCTGGGCTGCCAGATGCTGCTGCATCCAGTCTGGACATTTGCCGGTGATCGCATCGCCGCAAAGGTTGCAGGCACACGTGGCGAGACCTACCTGATGCGGACATTGGCAGCACTTACCGTCCTGTCCGTTCTCTTTGTGTTGTTCGCAGGAGGAGCAAGCGCATGAAACTGGACCAAATCATCAACCAACCCGTGATCGAAACCGACCGGTTCGACCTGCGACCCTTGCGCCGATCCGATATGGGGCTGATCTCGCTTTATGGCAGCGACGAACGGGTGGCGCGCATGACCACATCTATCCCGCACCCGATGCCGCCGGGCAGTGCCGAGGCATTTGTCACCCGCGCCATGTCCGGGGATCGCACCGAAGATGTCTGGGCGATGGATGGCAGCCGGGCGGACGGGTCCGAGGTTATGGGGCTGATAACCCTGCAGAAACTGGATCGTGACCAATCGGAAATCGGCTATTGGGTGGCGCCCGTTTACTGGAATACCGGGCTGGCGTCAGAAGCTGTCGAAGCACTGGTGCAAAGCAACCCGTTGAATAGTGCGACAATGTTTGCCTCGGTGTTTCAGGATAATCCGGCCAGTGCCCGGGTGCTGACCCATTGCGGTTTCACCTATCTGGGCGACGCCGAAAGCTTTTCGGTGGCGCGCGATGCCACCGTGGCCACCTGGACCTACAGCCGAAAACTGTGATTGGCCTGCTTGGGCCTATGCGTTAGAGGACGATCATGAAATTTCTCGATCTCGCCAAGGTCTATATCCGTTCTGGCGGCGGTGGCGGTGGCTGTGTCAGCTTCCGGCGTGAAAAATACATTGAATATGGCGGTCCCGATGGCGGGGACGGCGGCAAGGGCGGATCTGTCACCGCCATCGCGGTTGAGGGGCTGAACACCCTGATCGACTTTCGCTATCAACAGCATTTCTTTGCCAAAAGCGGCCAGCCCGGCATGGGCAAACAACGCACTGGTAAAGATGGTGCTGACATTATTCTGCGCGTGCCAGCAGGCACCGAAATCCTGGACGATGATCAGGAAACGGTGATCGCTGACCTGACAAATGTTGGCGATACGGTGGAACTGGCCCGCGGCGGCAATGGCGGCTTTGGCAACCTGCATTTCAAATCCTCGACCAATCAGGCGCCGCGCCGCGCCAATCCGGGCCAGGAAGGCGTGGAACGCACCCTGTGGCTGCGGCTGAAGCTGATCGCCGATGTTGGCCTTCTGGGCCTGCCAAACGCTGGCAAATCGACCTTTCTGGCCGCGACATCCAACGCCCGCCCCAAAATTGCCGACTACCCGTTCACCACATTGCACCCTAATCTGGGCGTGGTGGGCGTGGACAATGTGGAATTTGTGATCGCCGATATTCCCGGCCTGATCGCCGGCGCCCATGAAGGGCGCGGCATTGGTGACCGGTTTCTGGGCCATGTCGAGCGTTGCTCGGTCCTGTTGCATCTGGTTGATGGCACATCAGATACAATTTCCGTTGATTATCATACCATTATCACAGAGCTTGAAGCCTATGGCGGCCATCTTGCCGATAAAGCCCGCATCACTGTCCTGAACAAGATCGACGCGTTGGATGAAGACGAACGCGCCGCAGCGCGCGCTGAACTGGAGCAGGCGGTTGGTGGCCGCGTCATGGTGATGTCGGGCGTCAGCCGCGAAGGCACCACCGAGGTGCTGCGCGCCCTCCGGGCCGAAATTGACGAAGACAAACTGCGCCTGAAACCCGTGCAAGAGGCTGAAAAGTGGCGTCCCTAAGCAATGCCCGCCGCTTGGTGATCAAGATCGGTTCAGCGCTGCTGGTCGACCGCATCAGCGGCACATTGCGCAGTGACTGGCTGCATTCACTGGCAGCGGACGTGGCCTGGCTAAAAGGGCAGGGGGCCGATGTTATTCTGGTCTCGTCCGGGTCAATTGCGCTGGGGCGCGGGGTGCTGGGGCTTGGCGGGGCTGACCTGCCGCTGGAACAATCTCAGGCCGCCGCCGCCATCGGCCAGATCCGGCTTGCCCGCGCCTATGAACAGGCGCTGGCCCCGCATGATATCACAACCGCCCAGGTATTGGTCACGCTGGAGGACAGCACGGACCGGCGTCGCTATCTGAACACCCGCGCCACGCTGGAAACTTTGTTGGGCTTCGGCGTCGTGCCGATTGTCAACGAAAACGACACCATCGCCACTGACGAAATCCGCTACGGCGATAATGACCGTCTGGCCGCCCAGGTGGCCGTCACAATTGGTGCCGACCAGCTGGTTCTGCTGTCAGATGTCGACGGGTTTTACACAGCCAACCCGGCCACCGACCCGACCGCCACCCGCTATGATATGATTGACGCCATCACGCCCGAGATCGAGGCGATGGCCGGCGATGCCGGATCGGGCCTGTCCAAAGGTGGGATGAAAACCAAATTGCTGGCCGCCAAAATGGCCACATCAGCGGGCTGCGGTATGGTGATTACCGAAGGCTCCCCCCTTAATCCCTTGAAAACCCTTGAAAATGGCGCTCCCTCTACTTGGTTCCCCGCGTTGCTTGACCCGCAAGCCGCCCGCAAGCGCTGGATCGCCGCGATGAAACCCAAAGGCTCTGTCACCATCGACAACGGCGCCGCTGCGGCCCTGACCCGCGGCAAAAGCCTGCTGCCCGCCGGTATCGCGCAGGTGTCCGGCAAGTTCGGGCGCGGCGATCCTGTGGAAATTCGCGACCCGCTAAATCACAAACTTGGCCAAGGTCTCAGCCGCTACACAGCGGCAGAAACCATCGCCATCCGGGGCCACAAATCCGGCGAAATTGAATCAATTCTCGGCTACCCTGGACGTGCCGCCTTGATCCACCGTGACGATATGGCACTATAAGGCTGTTTTTCTGACTCTAAATATCCCCGCCGGAGGCATGAAATTTCTACTTCCGACAAACCAAAGGCACGAACCCGATGAAAGACCTTGATAACATCCCCGCCTTGATGGCCGATATCGGCGCCCGCGCCAAAGCCGCCAGTCAGGTGCTGTCCTTCGCCAGCGCCGACCAAAAACGCGCCGCACTGATCGCGGCGGCAGATGCGGTCTGGGCCGGGCGGGCGCAAATTATCGAAGCCAATCAACAGGACCTGACCTATGGCCGCAAAAAGGGCCTAAGCCCGGCCATGATGGACCGCTTGATGCTGGACGAGCCCCGTATCCAGGCGATGGCCGAAGGCTTGCGTGCCGTGGCTGACCAGCCCGATCCGGTGGGCGAGGTGATCGCCGAATGGGACATGCCCTCGGGCCTGAACATCCGCCGGGTGCGCACGCCTTTGGGGGTGATCGGGGTGATTTACGAAAGCCGCCCCAACGTGACGGCGGATGCCGGGGCTTTGTGCCTGAAATCTGGCAATGCGGTGATCCTGCGCGGCGGTTCGGAAAGTTTTCACTCCTCCGCAGCGATCCATGCTTGCCTGGTCGAGGGGCTTAATGCGGCGGACTTGCCCGCTGAGGCCATTCAACTGGTGCCAACACGGGACCGGGCGGCAGTATCGGAATTGCTGACAATGACTGACTATGTCGACGTGATCGTACCGCGCGGTGGCAAGGGGCTGGTGGAGCTGGTGCAACGTGAGGCGCGCGTGCCGGTGTTTGCGCATCTCGAAGGTATTGTGCATATCTATATCGATGCCGCAGCCGATCCCAAAAAGGCCGTGGATGTGGTTCTGAACGCCAAAACCCGGCGCACCGGGATTTGCGGCGCGGCCGAATGCCTGTTGATCGACAAAAAGATCGTCGCCACGCTTGGTCGCGATATCATCACCGCCTTGCTGGCAACTGGTGTTGAAGTGCGGGCAGGGGGGACGCTGGGGGAAATTCCCGGTACAGTTCCGGCCAGCGAAGGCGATTGGGGCCATGAATTTCTGGATATGATCATCGCCGCCAAACCGGTTGATGGCATTGACGCGGCAATTGAACATATCCGCCGCTATGGATCAAACCATACCGATTGCATCATCACCGAAGATACCAGCGCTGCGGCTCATTTCTTTGAACGGCTCGATAGTGCAATCCTGATGCATAACGCTTCGACCCAGTTTGCCGATGGTGGTGAATTTGGCATGGGGGCGGAAATTGGCATCGCAACCGGCAAAATGCACGCGCGTGGACCGGTGGGGGCTGCGCAACTGACCAGCTTTAAATATCTCGTGACTGGTGATGGAACAGTGCGCAGCTAACGGCCTCATCAGAACCGAATGGTTATCTGGCCGCTGTCTTGTGCCATCTTTGGCGAGCGCCCCAGGTCGGTAGAAACCGCAGGCATAAGCGCGAACTGAACCAGAGCGGGCGTAATCGTTGGCATGGTGCCGGATGTACCCATTTCTGACCAGAGGTTGTCGTTGATATTCAACTTTTCGGCCTGCCCAATCGCCGTCCACACGCCGTCTTCGGACAAAATACGCACGGTCCCGCCATAGGGCATCGCGGTTTCCAGGCATTGCAGGGCGAGAAAGGCCAGCCGAACTTCGGCCCGGGGCTGTGGATCCAGCGGTGCCCATTGTACCTTTAGCCGACCGCCGCGCGTCATGTCGTCCAGCACCGAAACGATTTCGGCCCGGCCCAGCATCTGATTGCCTGCTGCGCCATAGGCAATGCGAAAAAACCGGATACGGGCACCAGCATTGCCAACACTGTCGGCGATCAGGTCCATTTCCGGGCCCTGAACACCACCGGTTAGATCGAACAGCTCCAACCCGTTGGAAATCGCCCCGATCGGGCTGATCAGATCGTGGCAGATGCGAGACCCGATCAGCGCGGCAAGATTGACGTTGGTATCACCCATGATATTCCCTTAATGACTTCACACCCACGACAGGACAGCCGCATGACTGACCTTAACGCCATCTTTGCACCTGGCATGTTAATACGCCATCCCGATTTTCCCGAATGGGGTGTCGGACAGGTGCAATCCAACATCGGTGCCAGGATTACCGTGAATTTCCGGGACACCGGAAAACTGGTGATCGACAGCACCGCCATTGCTTTGACACCTGTCTTTGATCTCTGAAACAAGTTGATGAAGGGTTAACATTTTTCTGTCAGTTCATTCCCGGGTCCTGCTGGTTGCCAAATCGCCGGTTTTCACGCTATCAGCGTGCAGTCCTGTTCCAACCAAGTGATCCTAGAAACATGCATGCCACCGGGTCAAATACCGGGCCAAATACGGGGCCAAATACGGGACCTGAAGCGGGGCCAGAGTTCACCGTCAAAATCGCCGAAACCTCGGCAGAGCTACGCGCGGCTCAGGCGCTGAGATACGACGTATTTGTGCGTGAACTTGGCGGCGGCGGCGGCATGGTCGACCACCAGGCCGGGTTAGAACAAGATCGGTTTGACCGGTTTTTTGACCATATGATTGCCACGGACACCAGCACCGGACAGGTGATCGGAGTCTATCGCCTGCTGCGCGACGATCAGGCTGAAATGGCCGGGCAGTTTTATTCCGAAGACGAATATGACTTGACCATTTTAAAGTCCGGCGGGCGCAAGCTGCTGGAACTGGGCCGATCCTGCCTGCACCGCGATTACCGGGGCGGTATGGCGATGTTTCATCTGTGGAACGGTTTGGCAAAATATGTGGCGCAGCACAAAATAGAAATCCTGTTTGGCGTCGCCAGTTTTCACGGCACCGATGTTCAAACGCTGGCTGACCCCTTGTCGCTACTGCATCTGAACCACCTGGCACCGCCGGATTTACGAGTGCGGGCCGTGGCCCAGCATTTTCAACCGATGGATCTGATCCCGCCTGAAGACCTGAACCGGCGCAAGGCGATGTTGCAGGTGCCAGCCCTGATCAAGGCCTATCTGCGTCTGGGCGGGTTTGTCGGCGAAGGCGCGTATATTGACCGCGCGTTCAATACCATTGATGTGTGTCTGGTGCTCGACACCGCCCGCCTGAACGCCCGCCAAAGCCGGATGTACAAGGGCGGGCAGGGCGGATGAGCAGCACATGGAACAGTGACCACCCCCCCGATCCAGTGATCGTTGACCCGTTTGGCTGGGTTCGGGTGGTCTTGCGCGGATTCGCGTTGGTGGTGCTGGTGTTTGGCGGGCTTATTTTGTTGCTGCTGATCCGGCTGCTGGAACGGCCGCTTTACGGGCTGCACCGGCCCTTTACGCCGTTTATCACACAGTTTGTCTGCCGAAACGCCTTTCGCATTCTGGGGATGGGGTTTGAAGCCTCTGGCACGCTGATGCAGGAACGCGGCGCCGTGGTGGCCAACCATGGGTCATGGCTGGATATTTTTGCCCTGAATGCTCGCAAACGTATCTATTTCGTGTCCAAGGCTGAGGTGGCGCGTTGGCCAGTTATCGGCTGGCTGGCCCGGGCCACCGGCACCGTGTTTATTGAACGCGACCCCAAAATGGCCCGCGAACAAACACAGATTTTCGAAGACCGTCTGACAATTGGTCACAAGCTGTTGTTCTTTCCCGAAGGGACATCAACCGATGGCTTGCGGGTTTTGCCATTTAAAACAACGCTTTTTGCGGCGTTCTTCACGGATCACCTGCGCGAGACCATGCATATTCAGCCGGTGTCGGTGATGTATCACGCCCCAAAGGGTGCGCCCCCCCGGTTTTACGGCTGGTGGGGCGAGATGGATTTCGCAGCACATCTGTTGAAAACCCTGGCCGCGCGGCGCAGCGGCGCGGTGCAGCTGATCTATCACACACCGGTCAAAGTCTCGGATTTTCCTAACCGCAAGGCATTGGCCGCCCATGTCGAGGCGGTGGTACGTGAGGGGCATGAACAGGCGATGTCGGCAGGGTAGCCGACCCACCTTATTCAGCGGGGCAGAGACAGTAGCGGGGCAAACGCACCAAAGATGCAGCGCCAGCCCCTTGCATCACCCCAAAACCTGCCGTATATGCGCGCCATTCAAACCCGCAGGCGGGGTTTGGGCCGATTGGGGGAGACATCCCCAAAGGTCCTCCGGTTGGCGCATCCGCGTCGAGACCCCCGCCGAGGCTAAAACCGGAAAGGTAAAGCACATGGCTCTTCCTGAGTTCACTATGCGTCAGTTGCTGGAAGCTGGCGTTCACTTTGGTCACCAGACACAGCGCTGGAACCCGCGAATGGGTCCGTTCATCTACGGATCACGCAACGGCATCCACATCATGGATCTGACACAAACGGTTCCGATGCTGGATCTGGCGCTGAACGCGATCCGCGACACCGTGGCCAAAGGCGGTCGTATCCTGTTTGTCGGCACCAAGCGTCAGGCAGCACAGCCCGTGGCAGACGCCGCCGAGCGGTGCGCACAATATTACATGAACCACCGTTGGCTGGGCGGCACGCTGACCAACTGGAAAACCGTGTCCCAGTCGATCAACCGTCTGAAGAAGATCGACGAAGCCATGGAAGGCGACATCGAAGGCCTGACCAAGAAAGAACGTCTGGGCATGCAGCGCGACCAGGGCAAATTGCAGGCCTCGCTGGGCGGCATCCGCGAAATGGGCGGCACCCCGGACCTGTTGTTTGTCATCGACGTCAAGAAAGAAGCGCTGGCCATTGCCGAAGCCAACAAGCTGGGCATTCCGGTTGTGGCGATTGTTGACACCAACTGTTCGCCTGATGGTGTGGATTATATCATCCCGGGCAATGACGACGCGGCCCGTGCGATTGCACTGTATTGCGATCTGGCGTCCCGTGCGGCTCTGGACGGCATGTCGGCCCAACTGGGTGCGGCTGGTGTTGATCTGGGCGCGATGGAAGAAGCCCCGGTCGAAGAGGTGATTGCAGAAGCGGCCCCCGTTGAGGCAGCTGCCGAGGCCCCTGCTGCCGAAGAAACCCCGGCTGCAAGCTAAGCAATACCTGTTACCTGAATGACAATGGGGCGGGTTATGACCTGCCCCAATGCCAATTTGATTTGAGGAGAGCCAAGAGATGGCAATCACAGCAGCACTTGTGAAAGAACTGCGCGACAGCACCGGCGCCGGTATGATGGACGCCAAAAAAGCGTTGACTGAAACCAATGGTGACATGGAGGCAGCCGTTGACTGGCTGCGCACCAAAGGTCTGGCCAAGGCCGCCAAGAAATCCGGGCGCACCGCTGCCGAAGGTCTGGTTGGCGTCGCGGTTGATGGCGGCAAGGGCGTCGCGGTTGAAGTGAACTCGGAAACTGACTTTGTCGGCAAGAATGCGGAATTCCAGGGGATGGTCAGCGCCATCGCCACAGCCGCGTTGGGTGTGTCGGATATCGACGCGTTGAAAGCGGCCGATCTGGGCGGTGCAACAGTTGCCGACACGATTACCGACAAGATCGCCACCATCGGCGAAAACATGTCTGTGCGCCGTATGGCCACGCTGGAAGGCGACACTGTCGTGTCTTATGTGCACAACGCCGCCGCCCCAGGCATGGGTAAGATTGGCGTTCTGGTGGCCACCACAGGCGGCAACGAAGCGTTTGCCAAGCAGGTTGCGATGCATGTCGCCGCCGTGAACCCTGCCTCGCTGTCCGAGGTTGATCTGGATTCGGCTGTGGTAGAAAAAGAAAAGCAGGTTCAGATGGACATTGCCCGCGAAAGCGGCAAGCCTGAACAGGTGATCGAAAAGATGATCGTTGGCCGGATGAAGAAATTCATGGCCGAAGTCACTCTGCTGAACCAGTCCTTTGTGGTGAACCCTGACCTGACTGTTGGTGCCGCTGCCAAAGAAGCCGGCGTTGAAATCACCGGGTTTGTGCGTTTGGAAGTGGGCGAAGGCATTGCTGTCGAAAAAGAAGACTTTGCAGCTGAAGTTGCGAAAATGAATCAAGGCTAAGAAATCAGCCAACAGGCGAAATTGGGGCGGGGCACATTCGGGCCTCGCCCTTTTTAATGTCAAAGGGTCAGTTTCGATGCTGCCCTGTTCTGGCCCTTCGTGATGTGGGTGCAACTTGGGTTTTCCATCCTCGCGCCGGTCGTTACAGAGACAGTGATTTAAGCGAAGGAAAAGCGGAAAATCGCGCCCCTTTAAGAGGGGCCGAAAGCGGTGCCAGGGAATTCAGGGCGGCCCAAACAAGCACAGGGCCGGTCTGCAGCTATTGTAAAAAGGCGTGAGGCTGCACTATGTGCAGCCTCACCTTGTTCGAAGGCCCTTGGTCAATGGGGATGGACTGGACCTTTCAAATACTCCGGACGGGACACGATAAAATACATGCCCGCACCGGACAGGCCAGAGAGCCTTGGAATAACAAGGGTCATGTCCTGACGCTCCCAGGCCAAAGCCACCACTCACGGAACAAGGAAATTATGTAATTTTCCATCGGGTATGGAAAGTATGGGATTCCTTACCCCACGTAATCAATGTGAAATATTTGTGCCAAATTAATGACTTAGATGTGTCAGACTTCCACCATGAACATCTGGTTTTGTAACGATGCCTTCATCACGGCCTGGGCTGTAGTTTCTACTGAAAGAGCCTCGCGCGCCAGGCGCAGGTGTTTTTCCACGGTGGCTGATGTCAGCCCCATCAGCAGTGCGATGTCCTGGGTGGTTTTGCCGTCGCCAACCCATTCCAACGCTTCGCGCTGGCGTTTTGTCAGGCCGCGATTGGGCGGGCTGTAGGGCAGCGACAGAATTTTCAGATGTGCGATGTTATTCATCAGATGAATATGTTCACCATGTTCATCCCAAACGGCATCGGCCTGGTCCTGGGTCATCCCGTCTTGGGCGCAGATCGAAATTGCGCCTTTTGAGCGCGGCGAAATTGATTTGAAGCTGATGGTATAGCCAACTGTCACACCCAGTTTGGCATTGAATTCAAAGACCCGACGTTCGTCATTGGTCATGGTATTGCTTGTCATCATCTGGTCGATCAACCGCCAACTGGCCGCGCCTTCGTTTTCCAGCACCCAGTTCAGCATCGGCGCATGGGAATACAGCCCGCCATGCAAAAAACCGTCGACATAGGCCTGATCGTGGTTCGTCAGGACGATGAAATCATCCGGATCCCCCAACGACGTTTTCGTCCGGTACTGCGTATAGCCGTAGATCAGACGATCAAACCCGAATTCCGCCATCTGACTGCAATGCGCGTGCCAAAGTGCTTCAAGGCTTTGGGCATTTGACAGGAAAAACAGGTAATCGTGTAATTTCATCCCGGATGCGCCCCGCCAAGATGCGCATGCAGGGCATCCAGCGCCATTAGATAACCCTGTGGGCCAAAGCCACAGATTTGCCCCAGCGCAACCGGGGCAATGTACGAGCGGTGGCGAAACTCTTCGCGAGCGTGGATGTTTGACAGGTGAACCTCAACCACCGGCAACTCGACCGAAGCAATGGCGTCCATCAGCGCAATCGAGGTGTGGGTATAGGCGCCAGCATTCAGAACAATACCGGCGGCTTCGCCCTTGGCCGCATGAATAAGATCAATCAACGCGCCTTCACTATTGGATTGCGCGCAGGTTACCGCCAACCCAAGCTTCGCCGCATGGGCGCGGCACGCCTCTTCGACCATTGCCAGCGTCGTCGAACCGTAAACCTCTGGTTGGCGCGTGCCAAGCAGGTTCAGGTTCGGGCCATTCAGAACCAGAATACCATTCATATTTCGAATTTCCCCATTCGCCTCCTTTTTTAGACGTCAGATCCAGATCTTGTCCAGTTATAAGCCATCTCTGCACGGGTTTTATGCCGAAGGCAGGAAATAATCTGCAAATGCATCACACCACAATATGCGCGCCCCTATGGTTTCAGGGCCCCTCTGGCTTCAGGCAGGTGGCGCAAATACCGCCAGACCCAGCCAGTCTGCGACCAGTGCTGGCGTGTTCTGGCCGTCGATCTCGATTGTCATGCCGGTTTCGCGCAACAGATCGGTATCTGATCGCTGCCGGATGTCGTTTAGCACAAACCGCCCGCGCAAACGTGCACCCGCCGGAACCGGTGACAAGAACCGCAATTTGTTAAAGCCGTAATTAATACCCATGACCTGCCCGGGCATCATCGGAAAACAATCGTAAACAAAGCGGCTGCCCAGGGACAGGCTTAGAAATCCATGCGCAATGGCGCCGCCAAACGGGGTTTCAGCAGCAGCGCGCACCGGGTCGACATGGATCCATTGCTCGTCATGGGTGACCTTGGCAAAGTCGTCGATCATCTGTTGGTCGACAGTAATCCAGTTCGACACGCCAATTTCGGTGCCAATCTTGGATTGCAGGTCTGCAAGGGCGGTCTGAATATCAGTCATGGGATTTGTCCTTTTAGGGTATAGATGCGCAACAGCACCTCTCCGGGGTTCGGATCTGGCATGGGTGCGGGGGATCGCCGGAAATGATCCGGCCCCAATTTGTTTTGCGGCAGGGGGCGGCGATGATCTGACGGTTTGCCATGGGCTGTTCTTTTCTAAGAATGTAAGAAACGCGGGCGAAACCTGGTTGCGATTGGGCCTGTCCGGGGTAACCTGCGCAAACCCAAACCCCAGAGGCTGAGATGACCAGAGAATACCGCCAGCACGTGTATCGCCCCCCGGTTGGGGCGGTTGATCTTTTGTTGATCCGCCACGGCGAATCCGAACCGGCGCGCCCGGGCGAGTCGTTTCAGATGAAAGACGGCCATGGCGACCCGGCGTTGCATGCCAACGGACAGGCGCAGGCGCAGGCGGTGGGCGAACGGCTGAAGGATGACCCGTTGGCGGCGCTTTATGTCACCACCTTGCGGCGCACCCACCAGACGGCAGCACCGCTGGCGGCGCATCAAGGCCTGACCCCGGAGATTGAACCCGACCTGCGAGAGGTCTGCCTGGGCGACTGGGATGGCGGTCTCTATCGGATCAAGGCGGCCGAGGGCGACCCCGCCTTTGCCCGCGCCGAGGCGGGGCAGGAATGGGGCGAAATCCCGGGCGCGGAAACCACGGCGCAACTGCACGCGCGGGTGCGCGCCGGGTTGTTGCGGATAGCTGCGCGCCACGCCGATCAGCGCATCGCCGCCGTGGTGCATGGCGGGGTGATTGGCGCGGCCCTGTCGATTGCCACCGGTGCCACGCCCTTTGCCTTTAACGGTGCGGGCAATGGCTCGATCAGCCGGTTGGTGATCATCGGCGACCGGATGGTGGTGCGGGGCTTCAATGACACGACGCATCTTGGCTAGGCCTTAACCGGGCAACACCACAACCTTACCCATTACCTTGCGGGCATCCATCATCTGCAGCGCCTCGGCGGCCTGTTCCAGCGGGAAGGACGCACTGATGCGCGGCTTGATCTTGCCCTGTTGGTACAGCTGAAACAGCTCGGCCATATTGACGGCGTGGCTTTTTGGTTCGCGGATTACCGATGCCCCCCAGAACACGCCAACAATCTGCGAGCCCTTCAGCAAGGTCAGGTTCAACGGGATTTTGGGGATGCCGACAGCAAACCCCACTACCAGAAAACGCCCTTTCCAGGCCAGCGCCCGGATCGCCGGTTCGGCGTAATCGCCGCCCACCGCGTCATAGACCACATCCACCCCGTCCGGCCCGGCCAGTTCCTTGATCTTCGCCGACAGCGCCTTTTGCGCATCGCGGTCCATCTCACGCGGGTAAATCAGTGTTTCATCCGCGCCAAGTTCGCGGCAGAACGCTGCCTTTTCCTCGGACGATACGGCGGCAATTACCCTGGCCCCGGCGGCCTTGCCCAGTTCAATCGCCGCCGCGCCAACGCCGCCAGCAGCCCCCATAATCAACAGCGATTCCCCCGGCTGCACCTGCGCGCGATCCTTCAGCGCGTGGTGTGACGTGGCATAGGTGAACACAAAACACGCCGCATCATCATAGGGCATCGCGTCGGGTATCTTGGTGCTGCGGGCGGCCTCGACATTCAGATGCGTGGCAAACCCGCCATGCCCTGTCTGCGCCAAAATCCGGTCGCCAATCGCAAACCCCGTCACATTGTCGCCCACGGCAATCACGTCACCCGCGATTTCACCACCCGGCGCAAACGGGCGCGATGGTTTCATCTGGTACATGTCGCGGATCATCAGCGTGTCGGGGAAATTCACCCCCGCCGCCCGTACCCGCACCAGCAATTGCCCTTTCTGAGGCACCGGATCCGGCAGGTCTGTCAGCTCCAACGTTTCGGGGCCACCAACCTTTGTGCTAAGCATGGTTTTCATCGTCAAATCTCCCTGATCTTATATCTGATCCCTGCGGCAGCAATTTGATGCCGAAAACCCTATTGTCAATCGAAATTCGAAATGCAATTTTGCTGTGCGAAACGCATTTGACAATTTGGGAGGGTTGGCGATGCAGGATCATGAGCTGCAAGATTTCCGGGACGAGCTGCGCGATTGGTTGCAAACCAATTGCCCGCCCGAGATGCGCGTCGGTGCCGGGGCCGAGGAAAACATTTGTTGGGGTGGCAAGACCTGGACCTTTCAGTCTGACGCGCAACGCCTCTGGCTGGAACGGATGGCGGCGCGCGGGCTGACCGTGCCGACCTGGCCGAAGGAGTGCGGCGGGGCCGGGCTTAGCCGGGCGCAGGAAAAGATATTTCACGAAGAAATGGCGCGGATCAACGCGCGCGTGCCGTTGCAAAGTTTTGGCATCTGGATGCTTGGGCCTGCGCTGCTGCAATTTGGCACCGATGCGCAGAAACAGCAGTACCTGCCGCCGATCGCGCGCGGCGAGGTACGGTGGTGCCAAGGCTATTCCGAACCCGGTGCCGGGTCTGATCTGGCCAGCGTGCAGACCAAATGCGACGACAAGGGTGATCACTGGCTGGTGAACGGTCAGAAAATCTGGACGTCCTACGCCGACAAGGCCGACTGGATCTTTGCGCTGGTGCGCAGCGACCGCGACGCGCCCAAGCATAAGGGGATTTCCTTTATGCTGATCGACATGACCAGCCCTGGCGTGACAACCCGCCCGATCAAGCTGATTTCCGGCGTGTCGCCGTTTTGCGAGACGTTCTTTGACGATGTCAGCGTGCCCAAAGAGGGCCAGGTTGTCGGCACGGTCAATCGCGGTTGGGACGTGGCAAAATATCTGCTGACCCATGAACGTGAGATGATTTCAGGCGGTGCGGGTGGTTTGGCTGGCGGCGGTGGCCGGGCCCTGGGCGCGGTTCTGAACGACGAACAGGCCGGGCTGTCTGATGTGGTTTTACACAGCGATGCGATGCGGGCCGAGGTGGACGCGCTGGCCTTTGCGCTGACGCTGGAGCGCTACAAGGACATGGCCGAATCCGGGCAGGGCGTGGGCGATGCGTCGGCCATGCTGAAATACATGGGCACCGAAATGAACAAGCGGCGGCATGAACTGGTGATGTCGGCGGGCGGCTCTGACGCGCTTGGCTGGGACGACGGGCGCCCCGGCGAGTGGCTGCGCACCAAGGCCAATTCCATCGAAGGCGGCACGTCCGAAGTGATGCTGAGCATTATATCAAAACGCATATTGGGGCTGCCGGGATGAGTATGATGCAAAAACTGGTCAAGACCGAAGAAGAAACCATGCTGGCAGATATGGCGCGCGGATTTCTGGATGATGCCGCCCCTGTGTCGCATCTGCGCGGATTGCGCGACGCGCGCCAAACCCATGACCCGGCCCTGTGGGCCGAGATGGCGGCGATGGGCTGGACCGGCATATTGGTACCCGAAAGCGCGGGCGGGTCGGATATGGGCCATACCGCTGCCGGGGTGCTGGCGGGGGAAATGGGCAAAACCCTGGTCTCCAGCCCGTTCCTGTCCACTGCCGTGATGGCGGCAACCGCGTTGCGTCAGGTTTCGGATGATCGCTGCAATACCGCCTTGCAAGCAATTGCAGCGGGTGAATTGACCTATGCTTTGGCGCTGGACGAGGGTAGTAAATTTTCACCTGAAACCAGTGACATGCAGGCCGTACCTGATGGTAACGGGTTCCGCCTGAGCGGTCAGAAAACCTTTGTGGTGGATGGCGGTCTGGCCGACCGGATGCTGGTATTGGCGCGCACGACCGAGGGCCTGACGCTGTTTGATCTGCCCACCGACCGCGCCGGGATCACCCGCGATTCCACCGCCATGATCGACAGCCGGGATGCGGCGCAGATCAGGTTTGACGATGTGCAAGCCACTGGTGCCGACGTTCTGGGCAGCGTTGATGAGGCGATGACCGTGCTGAAGCCCGCGCTAGAGGCCGGGCAGGCGGCGCTGGCCGCAGAGCTGTCCGGCGTGGCGGCTGGGGCCTTTGGCATGACCGTCGATTATCTGAAAGAACGCAAACAGTTCGGTGTGCCGATCGGTGGCTTTCAGGCCCTGCAACACCGCGCCGCGCACCTGTGGTGCGAGATCGAGGTAACGGCCTCGGCCATCACCAACGCCGGGCGGATGCTGGATGCTGGCGGCGATGCCACGCTTGCGGTCTCGCTGGCCAAGGCGCGCGCCACTGC
>Ga0209121_10003075_pt1 | contig 16377 bp, 13 predicted proteins | sample Cruoilmetagenom3_FD_187292 | JGI IMG/M metagenome (GOLD analysis project Ga0209121, IMG submission 187292) | Oil polluted marine microbial communities from Coal Oil Point, Santa Barbara, California, USA - Sample 3 (SPAdes) (version 2) | ecosystem: Environmental > Aquatic > Marine > Oil seeps ... | reverse complement strand
CCTTTGAGAAGAGATTTTCTCTTTAGCATTGGCCTTAAATTTGGATATGAGCTCTTCATCACTTAAAGGTCTTTCTGGTTGCCCTTTAGCAAAGTCTTCTAGCTTTTTATATACTCCCCTGGAGGTCTTGATTGAGACGATAGCCCGCTTTACTTTTGGGAAAAGAGAATCAATTTGGGGATTAGCCACTACCTTAATTTTATCAAGTAATGACCAGACGAAGGAGTCCCGAAGAGCCTCTTCTTCAAAATCCGAAGGGAGAACATTGCCTTTGGCTACAGCTACAGCTATACAATAGGGAAGAGAGTGATCGGCTGTTTCCCTGGTAGTAGGTTTATACTTACTGGGATCAGATAAAATATCCGCCCCTCGAGTGGTGGTCTCCACTAAAACTTCTTTCACCTCGTGAGGGTTAAGATGATTCTCCTGCATAACCTCTAAAGCAGCGGTGACAGGTTGATGAGTTAAAGCTTCGGTAGGAAAAGCTTTATAAGCACAATCGGTAATTAGAAATCTCTCTCCCAATCCCTTTAGGAGAACATCCTTATTCCACTTTACTTTATCCAGCACTTCAAATAGCCCTTCTTTACCTTCAAATACCTCTTCTGGACCGGTGTAACCTTTTTCCGCCAGTAAAGCAGCTTCTACCCCGGCCTCTACAGCTAAAGGGTCAGCTGTATTTTTCATATTAGTAAGATGCCCGGCTACCACTCCTCCTAAGGTAAAATGAGAGGAGCCACTGATGCCTACCGCCGCTGCTACCTTTTCTTCATCCAATCCTAACATTCGTCCAGCTACCACAGGACTTACAAACTGGGTTAAGGTAGCATGATGCCAGCCTATCTCCCGAATTCCCGGAAAAGCTGCCTGACATAACCTCATCTCTAATTCATAGGCAAGCACTATTCCCACAAGAACCTCTTTTCCACTCCTTTCCTTAAATTCCCCTGCACTGAGTGCAGCCGGGATAATATCCGAAGGATGAGAGGGGTCCTGTTCCCAATAGATATCATTATAATCCCGAGCCCTGATGAGCAAGGAATTCATCAAAGTAGCCTGAGGCATATTGGTCTTTAGTCCCCAACCTATAACAGTAGCTTGCTTCTCTCCTCCTAAATCCTGGATATACCGAAAGAGAGCTTGCGTATCTTTATTCTCAACAGCGGAAAGGGCACAACCTACACTATCTAAAAGAAACCGCTTAGTCTCCTCTAAAGCTTCAGAAGGAATATCTTCATAATGCAGTCCGAGAGCAAATTTAGCCCACTTTTGACTTATTGTTTCCATTTTTCACCCCTTAAAATTATGACAGCCTTCTCACCACCTCTTTAGCTACATCTAAAGTAGAAGCTGTCCCCCCTAAATCGTAGGTCCTCACCTTTCCCTCTTCAATGACTTTGGCAATTGAGTTCTCCAGCCTTACCGCTAACTCACCTTCTCCCAAATAATCAAGCATTAATTTAACAGCCAGGAGTATAGCTGTAGGATTTACCTTATATTGCCCTGCATACCTGGGAGCAGAACCATGAGTAGGTTCAAAAAGAGCATAATTATCTCCAACATTGGCACTGGAGGCAAATCCTAAGCCACCCACAAGTTGAGCACAGAGGTCGGAGATTATATCTCCAAACATATTTGAAGAGACAAGGACGCTGTATTTCTGGGGATTTTTAATAAGCCACATACACATTGCATCCACATTTGTTTCCCAGAGCTCAATTCCCGGATACTCCCGGGCAATCTTCCGACCTTCCCTCACCATTAATCCACTTGTCTCTCTTATTACATTCGGCTTCTCAATGAGAGTAACCGAATCTCTATTAAACTTACTTGCATATTTAAATGCCTGACGAACAATTGATTGGCAACCTTTCCTTGTAAAAATCCGACAGGATAGGGCGATATCCTCTAAAGGAGTCTCCTTAAATCTTTTCATCTTAGGATGATTTTTTAAAAGAGAGTCCATTACATCCTTTGGTAAAGGATGAAACTCCACTCCACTATATAGTCCCTCTGTATTCTCCCGGAAGACAACTAAATCTATATCATCTCGATAATTAAGAGGATTTCCCTTATAGGCTTTACAGGGTCTTATATTAGTATGTAAGTTAAACTCCTGACGTATTCGGACAATAGGACTAAAATAGACATAACCTTTCCCTTTAAGGTCAGGATTTAGCTCCTTTTCTGCCTCTTCTTTAGGTTTAGAGGTAATTGCTCCAAAGAGGCAGCAATCTGTCTCCTTGAGAATCTTTATTGTTCTATCGGGTAAAGCATTTCCTTCCTTCTTCCAGAATTCCCAACCTACATCACCTTGAATATAATCAGCATTAAGTTTCAGTGAATTTAATACAATTCTTGCTGCGTCCATTACATCTTTTCCAATCCCATCACCAGACAGCCAGGCTATCTTATATTTTGCCATCTTCAGCCTCCTTTCTCTATTCCTAAAATCTTCCTTGTATGAGGAATAAGTCCCCCATCGTTAAGAATCCCTAAAACGGATTCCGGCAGAGGGGGAAAGTTGAAAATCCCTTTTTTACAAGATAATCTACCTTTCTCAAAATCAACACTGATTAATTCATCTGAAGATATATTCTTCACTGCTTTCTTGCACTGGACTAAAGGAAGCCCCTGATTAATGGCATTTCTAAAGAAAATCCTGGCAAATGATTTTGCCACAATAGCTCCCACCCCTGCATACTTAAGGCAGGTTGCCGCCTGTTCCCGAGAGCTTCCACAGCCAAAGTTTCTTCCAGCAACGATAATATCTCCCTTTTCCACTTCTTTAGCAAACTCAGGATCGAGGTCCTCCAGAGCGTGTTTAGCCATCTCTTCAGGGTTTGTTACAGTATAGGTATATTTACCAGGAAAGATAACATCGGTATTCACATCATCCCCGTATTTCCATACTCTCCCTTTGATACTCACTTTAGACACCTCCTTACATCGGTAATCTTGCCGTAGAGAGAAGAAGCAGCAACAGTAGCCGGACTGGCAAGGTAAATTTCTGCATCTTTACAACCCATCCTTCCCTTAAAGTTCCTATTGGCAGTGCTTAAGCAAACCTCCCCCGGCGCTAAAGCTCCCTCGTGAGCACCCAGGCAGGGACCGCATCCTGGATTCATTATTACAGCACCACTTTTAACCAACTCTTGAAGAATTCCCTCCTCCATCGCCTCAGCAAAAACCTCCATTGAAGCGGGAAAGACAAGAAGTCTCACTCCTTTGGAAATCTTTTTACCTTGGAGAATATCACTGGCAATCTTTAAATCCTCTATTCTTCCATTAGTGCAGGTTCCAATTAAAGCCTGGTTAATTTTTATTCCCACAACTTCAGAGACAGACTTCACATTATCCACAGTATGAGGACAGGCTATTTGAGGCTCTAAATCGCTTACATCATAATCAATAATTCTTTCAAACTCTGCATCAGCATCTGACTTTACTATTTTGTACTCCCTGCCAGTTCTTGAAGCAAGATACTGAATAGTCTTCTCATCCGGCTCCACATACCCAATCTTTGCTCCCATTTCAGCAGCCATATTGCACAAAGTCATTCTACCGCCAACACTCATATTCCTGATTACCTTTCCACTAAATTCAACTGCCTTATAAAGAGCACCATCGGCACCTAAATTACCAATAATATAGAGAATAATATCCTTAGGATGGACTCCTTTAGGAATTTCTCCTTCAATATTTATCTTAATTGTCTCCGGAACTCTAAGCCATATCTTGCCCGTAGCCCAAATTGAAGCTACCTCACTTCTCCCGATTCCAGCGGCAAAGGCTCCAAACGCTCCATAGGTAGTAGTGTGAGAATCGGCTCCCAAAACAAGAGCTCCGGGAAGAATGTGTCCCTTCTCTGGAAGTACTTGATGGCAGACTCCTGTATTGATATCATAAAAATTTCTAATCCCCTGTTTTTGAACAAATTCCCTTATCTCTTTATGATTAAGAGCGTACTTCTCTGTTGCTGCAGGAACACAATGGTCCAGTGGAATCACTATTCTTTCCGGATGCATTACTTTGTCAATCCCAATCTGTTTAAACTTTTTGGATATAGCCGCCGTATTGTCATGGGACATAACCACATCCGGAGAAACAGTTACAATCTCCCCCGAAGAGACGCTCTCTTTTCCCGATTTAAGAGCTAAAATCTTCTCCGCAAAGGTTTTTCCCATCTCTCCCTCCCTTTATTTAAATTGTTCAAAGTTAATAAAATCAGCATGATGGACAATAACAGCCTCTGGAGTTCGTTTGGAACGATCCCCTTCCCAGGAGTGAGAAGCGATAATATGCATTACCTCCTCAGGTATACCCTGACTATAACAGAGACCTACTCCGGAGATGGGATGACGTAACAGAGTTCCACATTTACTCTGTGTAAACTTTCCCTTTTCTTCTTTGTATTCTACCAATTTCCCTATGTCATGAAGCAATGCTCCGGCAATGAGATAATCTCTGTTTATTTTTACTTTATCTTTATAAATGCTTTTAAGAGCTTCTTCCGCTTCAATACAGACTCTTGTCACTCCCCGTATATGCTCAAGCATACTGCAAGGACAAGGTTCAATTAAAAGAGTAAAAGGCATTCTCTGAAGATCTTTTACTTCCCAACCCCCGGCCTTCAGAGCAATCTCCCAGACTTTTAAAGTTTTCTCCTTCAACTCTGAATCTTCAATTAAGTTAAATTCGGGGATAAGTTTTAATAACTCTTCTTTCATCTCTACTCCTCTTCATAGGGGATTTTGATATCTAAAAGAGGTGCATGCTGCTGGGCACCATAAACATCTGTCTCCCCAATACTTCCTGAGCTAACCGGTCTTACAATAGTAGCTTTTATAGCATTAGCAGGGTTGAACTCTACAAAATAGAGAACCTTCTCTACGGGAATATGGTAAAGTTTGGCAATAAGCTCTTTTGTAATTACCTTTGCCCTCTTCACCTTCTCATAAGTAGCCCTATCTTTAAAAATTATATCAAAGGTTAACTCAAAAGGACCAGCATTTTTACTTCTGACCACTTTAACAAGGTTCTTAACGGACACTTCCTTAGCCATTTATTATTCTCCTTTTTAATTTTATATATCCCTTAAGAAAAGATAACTAAATTTAGAGATTTTAGCTATAGTCTAATCTCAGCTACTGTATAAGGCTTGGACTTCAACTCCTACCTCCCCAGAAAATAGAAACATCATCCAGAATTATATATAAGAGACAAACAACTAAATTCTTCAGGGAAGTAGAATCCAATTCTCTTAACCTCTCTAGTAATTTCTTTTTGTATTCTACTAATATCTCCTCCTATATAAGAATCCTTATCATCTATTCTCTATCATCTTTTTACTCTTCTCTGATAATCCTTCCTCCTATTTACCATTCCAAGAATTGCTTCATCTGACCTATAGCTGTTATCATTTAGCCCATTTTTTGTATTTTGTGGCAAAATTATTTTTATGTCCATAGTTCGCAAAAATCTTTTTATTAATTCTTACAACCTGGGGATAAAGATATCTAACTGCTCCCATAAGTCCTCCCCTTGCAAACCTCATTGTCAAAATTATAATTACGCTAAAAGCAAGTATTCCAAAAATTGCTATCGTTCCTCGAATAAACTCTGATATAAAGACAACAAAGATCGCTCCCACCAAAGGACCGGCCAGAGTACCAATCCCACCTATAACAACCATCATTATTACTTTACCCATTTCATCCAGGCCAACTATCGAAGGATCAATTAAGCCAAGATAATGAGCGTAAAATCCTCCTGCTATTCCTGCCCAAAAACTACTAAGAACAAATGAAAAAATCTTCCATTTAACGGTATCTATCCCCATTACTTCGGCAGCATCTTCATCCTCTCGAATAGAGCGCAAATATAAACCTATACGGGAGTTTATTAATCTAAAAGTAGAATAAAGCATAATAACTGTTATTACCAAGCCTACGTAATAATACGGTACTCCAGACATTGATCTAAAAAGAGTGGGAGCTGTCAATCCTCCAGTGCCACCAGTATATTTATACTCAGTGCAGGCAAGCGTTCCTATGATTACTGCAAATGCCCACGTAACTAAACATAAATAAAATCCTCGTAATCTTAAACATAACGCCCCTAATAATAAGCCCAAAAAAGCAGCTACTCCACCTCCAATTATGATTCCTAGTGCGGGAGGGATATTTAAATATATTGATAATAAAGATGACCCATAACCACCTATTCCTGCAAACGCTACATGGGCAAAAGAAAATAAACCTGTATAACCCATTATCAGATTCCAGCTTATAGCAAGTATTATGTAATAAAACATTAAGTTTGCAGTGGTAAGCCAACGAGGAGATTTTACTATCCACGGAAATACTAAAATCATAACACTCACCACTAGCCAAAAACTTTGTTTTTTCATAAATCCACCTTTCACATCAAATCAAAAAACTAAATTTGCTTTTCTTGCTCTTAAGACTTTTGCCCAAATAATCCTTGAGGTCGAAAAACAAGAAAAATAATTAATACTACAAAGCCGATTAAATCTCTATATTCACCAGAAATTAAAATTGTTCCTAATGTTTCTGCTATACCAAGTATAATCCCTCCGGCTAAACTTCCTGCAATAGATCCTAAACCACCAATAGCAATAATTTCATATCCTTTAATCAGTGGATCGCTCCCCATAGTGGGAGCCAGAAGAAAAAGGGGCGCTATAACTGCTCCTGCCGCAGCAGCAAGAGCAACAGAAAAGCCAAAAGCTAACAGAGATTCTTTGCCAACATTGACACCCACTACCTTAGCTCCATTTAGACATTGCGAAATAGCTCGCCAGTTTCTTCCTCTTTGGGTCCGGCTTATAAATATACTTGTAATAAAAATAAAAAAACAGGAGGCAATTATTGCTACTATCATATTGCCGCTCATATGTAGATAAGGAAGTGAAATATTAAATGATAAATAGTCTGGGGGTTTCTTAAAAAAAGGCCCAAAAATGAGTATAGCTATTTTTCTAAAAAAAATGCTAAGGCCAAAAGTAATTATTAAAGCATACTCCATTGGTTTTTCTACCTTTTTTTCCCTTTTATAGATAGGACTCAAAAGTAAGAACTCCACTACAATACCTACAAAGAATATAACTATCATAGCACCAAAAATAGCAATATACCATGGAAGCTTCGCAATTCCCATTAAATAATAAGCAGTGTATCCTCCAAGCATATAAAACTCACCCTGGGAAAAATTGATTATTCTGAGAACTCCAAAAATCAAAGTAAGACCTAACCCCATTAGAGCATAAACACTGCCCATCGCAATACCTCTCATTACTACCTCTAATAAAAACATTTTTTAACCTTTCACTCCGTTTATTAATATAATTTCTAAATTTACTTACCGCGAAAATCTTTAATCTATTTTAGTTTTACAAAATTTTCCTATCCTCCGAACTAATTTTTACACTTCTCATACCAGTCAGCCCAACAAAATTTTAGCTTTTCTTCTCTATCTCTCAAAAATTTCAAGCCTATAAAATCTTACTTAAGCAATTCATTAGCTTTCACTACAGCATCTGAAGCATCAGCACCATAAGCATTAGCACCTATTTCTCTTGCCCATTCTTTCGTGGTAGGCGCTCCTCCTATCAGTACTTTTACATTTCCCCGAAGACCAGCCTCTATTAATGCATCTATCACTTCTTTCTGAAAAGGCATCGTAGTTGTTATCAATGATGAAAGTCCCAATATTTTTGGTTTGAGTTCTTTTACCTTATTTATAAATGTTCCAGTAGGAACATTAACTCCTAAATCCACCACATCAAAACCATTTACCGCTAGCATAGTGGCAACAATATTTTTACCTATACTATGGATATCTCCACTTACAGTTCCAATAAGAACTTTCCCCCTTGTTTCCTTTTCTCCTCCTCGTCGTTTAATTTCGGCCTCAAACACCTTTATTCCCTCTTGTGCTGCTTCGGCAGCCATTAACAACTCAGGTAAGAAACATTCACCTTTATTAAATTTCTCGCCTATCTCTTTCAATCCCTTTGTTATACCTTCTTCAATACCGTCCAATGGATCCAAGCCATCTTTAATAAACTCATCAGCAACCCTTTCTGCGGTATCTGAATCAAAATTAATAACAGACGAATATAGTTTGTTCAATAGATTAGCTTTTTCACTCATTTTGGTTTCTCCTTTATTTTTACTCAATTTCTCTTTCGGCATTTTTTATTACTTTTTTTAACTTTGAATGGACTTCTTCTGGCAAAGATATTCCTTCATATCCCTTTAACTTTCTTTGGGCTATCTCTCTTGCTCTTTCTAATGTGTCTTTAGCTCCTCTATTTTTCCAAGCATCTAATCTTAATTTATCACTAAGCTGGGGAATCCATATTTCTTTTCTAAAAAAAGATAGAGTATGTTTTGTTTTCATAAAAGACCCTAGGATACCTACCTTCGCTATAAGATCGGTAGCTGCGGTTTCTTCATTAATCTGCATCCCTTCAAGAAATTTCTTTACCATACTTACTATTTCATTATCAATAACTAGTTGCTCTAAACTACCAGAATCTTCACTTTCTAATACTCCCATCCCACAAATCAAATTGATTCTACTCAATGCAAGGATAGAACATCCTAATGCCTTCTCATAACCAGCTTGAGCATCAGCTACTTTGGCGTCAGTAATAATCCCTCCGGTAGAACTTGGTATTCCCAAGTGGCGAGCTATCTGAGCCGAGGCAGCATTCATTAAAGCATAATCTGGGCTACCAAAAGCAACTCCACCAGACCTAAGATCGGGAGTTCGTGCCCAATCAGCATATATCATCGGAACAGTAGGATTTACTAATCTCGTGAGAACTATTGCAGCAAGCTCCTCAGCAGTTGTTAGAGTTAAAGTTCCTGCAAGGGTTGCCGGGGAATTCATACTTGCCAAGGGCCCAGAAACTATAAAAACAGGGAGACCAAACTTTGCTGCTTCCAACATCCCTTCTGTATATTCTTTCTCAAAAGCTAATGGGCTCGAAGTGCACATCACCAGACACATATCTGGATATTTTCTTAACTGTTCTTCTCCACCGGCTATAATAGAGCCCATTTTAATAGCATCGCTTGCACCTTTTTTCCCACAGGCTTGACAGAGAACGGGTTTATTTGAATTCTCAAGAGATATCAGCCATTGATACCTATCACTGATATTTTGAGGCACATCTGTTGGTTGACCTAAAGTCATAATTACCTCAACATTTTCCATAACATCAGAAAGTCTCGTTAGCTGAACCAAATCATCTGTAGTTAACGAATGACTTTCTTTTCCATTTATCATCCTGGTGGCAAAACCGACGGTACCAAAATGAGTCTTATCACCGCCGATATCTATTTTACTCTTCCTATCCCTGGAATATAATGTTACTGTATGAGGAATTTTTTTGATGCTTTCTTTTACTAATTGGCGGGGGATTTTCACTACTTGTTTTTGGCGATCAACCTCACATCCCTGATCTTGCATTAAATTTAAAGCACTCTCTACGGGAAGATAGACTCCTATCTCTTCTATCAAACCCAAAGCCTTTTCCTGAATAAAATTTAGTTCATCTTCAGAGAGTATTTCTAAAATTGGTATACGCATTTTTTAACCTCCCTAATTTAATTTTTCTAATTTATACCCATTTATATACCTAAATATCTCTTTTTTACACTATTAGTTTTTAAAAGTTCATCGCTACCGTCTTGAAGAACAATCCGCCCGTTTTCAAGAATATATCCCCTGTTACTCAGTTTCAATGCTTGATAGATATTTTGCTCAGTTAAGATTATAGTAATTTTTTCTTCTTTATATATCTCTTCTAAAGTTTTGAATATCTCCGTTACTAATTTAGGAGCGATTCCCAAGGAAGGTTCGTCAAGCATCAAGAGTCTGGGGCGAGTCATAAGTCCCCTGCCTATAGTCAACATTTGGCGTTCTCCTCCACTAAGTGAACCTGCCTGCTGCTTTTTTCTCTCTTTTAATCGAGGAAAAATCCTGAAAACCTTTTTTATCATTTCGCCTCTCTTACTTTTATCTTTTAAAGAACACGCCCCCATAAGAAGATTTTCCATTACGCTCATCTGCGGAAACAACCAGCCTTTCTCAGGAATTAAGGATATACCTCGTCTTACAATATGATGCACAGAAAGGTGGTCAATCCTTTCTCCCAGAAAAAAAATTGAACCGTTTTTTGGGGTAAGCAAGCCAGTTATTGTATTTAACAAGGTAGTTTTCCCCGCTCCATTAGCCCCCAAAATAGCTATAAACTCTTTCTCTTGGATACTAATAGAAAGATTAGACAATGCTTGTAGTCCGCCATAAAAAACATTAATTTCGTTTACTTTAAGCAAATCGCTTCGCTCCTTCTTTAAAAATATATTCCTTTCCTAAATATGCTTCAACAACCTTATCATTATTAGCAATATCTTTGGGAAATCCTTCCGCTATCTTTGCACCTTCATGCAAAACAATAACTCTATCGGAACTCTCCATAACAGCTTCCATGACATGCTCAACCCACAATACGGAAATTCTTAAACCTTGTTGAATCGCCTTAATTAACTTCACCATTTCTTGAGTTTCACCTGGATTTAAACCAGCTACAATTTCATCTAACAACACAACTTTGGGACTGACAGCCAATGCCCTGGTAAATTCAAGTTTTCTCATTTCTTGAAATGTTAAATTCTTAGCCAAAAAACCCCTTTTACTACTCAATCCTAATAATTCGAGATAGTACAACAAAGTTTGCTTTTCAACCCGAGAAACAACCGTAAGATTCTCCATAATAGTCATATTTAAAAAAGGGCGAGGAATTTGAAACGTTCTCCCTATGCCAGCTCTACAAATATCATGGGGCGAGAGATTAGTAAGCTCCTTATTTCTAAGCTTCACTGCTCCCCTCGTAGGTTTGAGCATTCCTGAGATACAATTAATCAATGTTGTTTTACCTGCTCCATTCGGTCCTATCAATCCCACAATTTCATTACTTAATATAGAGAAGCTAACTTCACGAAGAGCTTTTAGTCCCCCAAAAAATTTTGATACTTTGTTGATTTCAAGAACGATGCTCATTTAACTACTTTCCTATTTACATCTTAAAAGTAATCTTTTCTTTTTCCCCACTTCCTATCATTAGGAATAGGAAGCGGGGAATATACAATACTAATTTTCTTCTATTTTGTCTACTTAAAAGAAAGACTCTGCCTTTTTCTAATACTATCTACCCCTTATCTATTTTTCCCCTCTTATGGATAAATAATATCTGCATCCTTTTGTGTTTGTCCCTCTTTGGTATATTTGATGACAAATAATTGATGCCCTATCCATTGATTCCATACCGGACCCTTTTCCCTCTTAAACGTAATAATACCAGTAGTACCCTCAAATTTGGTGCTTTTCAAAGCATCAGCTAATTTTTGAGGATCTGAGGAGCCCGTTCTCTCCATGGCATCAGCTAATATCATAATCTCATCATATAGAAAATAAGCATAGATAGGAGGTTTTCCCCCAAATTTTTTCTCGTACATTTGCTCAAACTTCTTTCCTCTTTCTAATAGTTTAAGCTTGCGACAATAGAAAGTGGGATACATCACTCCTATTCCTGTTTTGCCAACAGTTGGCCACCAACTAGGAGACCAACCCGGATAATCCCACCCTGTCATTATTTCTGTTTCTGGTGCTAATCCTACTTCATAGGCTTGTTTCGGAATGAGATACCCTGCCCGGTAGACAGTGGAAACTATTAGTAAATCTGGTCTCCGTTTTGCTCCCTTGAGTTTAAGTAATTGTGGCTTCAAATCTATAGCTGTCATAGGAAATATCTCTTTAGTTGCTTTAATACCAACTTTCCCTGCTGCTTCTATAAAAGCATCGGCGAAACCTATTCCATAATCGGTACTTTCGGCCATAACTACAACGTACTTGTATCCCTTTCTTTCCATAAACGGAATAAGAAGGTTTGCAATTTGGGAGTTATAGGGGCTTACCCGGAAAGCATAATCCCAGTGATTAGCAGTAAACTTATCAGGCCAGCTATAATGAGCCATAATGGGGATTTTGTATTCATTAGCTATTTTAGCTTGCACTACGGCAACCGAACCATGCCATATCCCTACAATAGCTGAGACTTTGTCTTCTGTAATTAATTTTTTTACTATTCTTACTCCCACTGCTGGTTTACCCTCATCATCACCTACTGCCAACTTCACCTCTCGTCCCAAAACCCCTCCTTGACTATTTAACTCCGCTACAGCTAAATTAGCTGTCCGTAAGTTAACTATGCCAGCTTCGTAATCTCCGGGAGGAGAAAGAGGAGACGAAAAACCAATTTTAATCGGTTCTTCCGACGAAGCCACTACATATGCTCCCGAGGAAACTAACACAAGTAAAACACTTATCAATATAGAAATAGACTTCCTTTTTTTCATTTTTTTCTCCTTAGTAATTATCATAGTAACATCAAGTAATAGAAAATAGTGTATTTAATAATCTCACCTCCTTCCTCTGTTATCATTGTGCTTTTCACAAAACTCTGAAAGACTCATTAACTCTTACTTCCAACAACACACCTTTTTAGATTTCACCTCCACTTTTTCAAGGAGAGTGAAGGTAAATTTTTGGTTTTTTGAAAGAGCACGTTATTTTTTACTAATTACAAGGTGCTCTTCTCTTTACTATCACTATCTTGCATTTATGAGTCTATAAATTTGAGAGCACAAAGAGCCTTACCCTCTTTTCTTAAAGAGCGTCTAAACTACTTTTAAGATATCTCAAACCTCCACAAACTCCATAGGAAAAAGCTCATAAGGGTCATCAACCTCTACTAAATGATGGATATTAAACTTATACACCGCTCCTGTAGGAATATCTGAGGGAGCATAGGGAAAAGCTAAATTTCCCGCTGTAGCAATACGCCCCTTATAAGAGTGATGCATTAAAGTGGAGCGAGCAAAAGCACAAATAGTATTGGCTAACTCTTGCTCCTTGGCTACAACCTCTAAGATAAGGCAAAGCTCATGTGAGGTAATCTCTTTTTGTAGTTCCAGTTCACCCATTACCCCATTTTTGCCATAAATATGGAATATTAATTGGTAATCTTCTGGAAGAGCATCACTAAAATATGCAGGGACAGCTTCACGGATAAATTTTTCACACTCATCAATCTCTTTAATCATAATAGGGTCTCTTATCCCCGCAATGCAGATTGTGCGATAAGCAACCTTAGCTGCTCCTTCAAGCTTAACATAATAGGTTTTGCTCTCCTTAAGTTTAGACCCTGAGACCCTTACTGCTCTTTCACTGTATTGCTCAAATTTACATTTAGTAACATCCACTATACCCTCTGGTCCTATAATATGAAGAGGGCTCGATTTTTCATACAAAGTATGAGCAGCTACCGAGCTGGGAATACATTTTCTACCTGGGTTAACTGGTTCCACAATAAAACAATCATCCCTGAGGTATCCCATCATACAATCTGAGGTAGTTCCAGGAGTAGCAGCCATAGCACCACACTCTAAAATTTTTCCCATATGCAAAGCTAAGCCGGGATCATAACCCTCTTTGATAGGTAAAGCAGCAAACATTGCCGGGTCGTTTGAGCGACCAGCAATAACAACCTCTGCCCCCTCTTCTAATGCTCTTATATGAGGATGTATACCCATCACAGCCACTATCCGTATAGCTTCATCCACATCTTCCACCCTTAACTCAGGAACAGGACCTAAAGGTTTCACCTTTCCTTTGGCTATCTTTTTCTTAAGATAATCTTTCTCTATTTCTGCATGAATCACTGCCATTCTGAAGTGTAAATTCTTCTCTTTAGCAATCTCTCTTACTATCTTTAATGTCCAGTTAAGATGAACTTCGGCTCCAGAGCCTCCAGCCGAGCCTACAAGAACGGGTATCTTCTTTTCACATCCTGCAGTTAACATAAATGTAAGGTCTCTTTTCGTCGCTTCTCTACTTACAATACCTACTCCTGCTCCAAGTTTATGAGGACCAGCATCTGTTGAGCCTGCATCCACGGCTATAATATGAGGCTCTCTTTTCATTCCTTCTTGAAAAGATTCACCCGGAAAACCGTATCCCAACATCCCCACCGGCGATAATACTCTTATTTCTTTCATATAAGCAATCTCCTAATCTTTATAATAAATTTGGCCTTTTAATTACAGCCAATACCATTACGTTTTTCTAATCTTTCAACCGCTTTTTTGACGGTGCCTTTCCACCAGCTCAATTACATCAGGAAAGTCTATCTTCATCCTTTTAATAGTTTCAAAAGTGGGCACACCATTGGAATCCCATCCTCGGCGTCTATACACAACATCACAAAGCTTTTGATATTGGGATTCTCTATAGGCTCGCAATGCCTTCATTTTCTCTTCTGTTGATTTGCCTTCAGGATTAAAGCCAACTATCTCTTTAAGCTGTTTATCATAACGTTCCTTTCGGGACTCGTATTCCTCTTTTGTTACAGGGCCCATAGCCCGGTATGGAATTGCATCATATTCTCTTGTGCCATAGCCCATTTTTAAATTAAACAAGCGCTGGAAATTATATACAATTTCTGACTGAAGAATTAAGTCATCCGGAGTAACCGGTTTTCCAGTGACTCCCTCAAAGAGCCAGCAATAACTCTCTACATGCTCAGGCACTTCAGCTGCTTTTATGCCATGATAAACCTGTTGATTATTTGCTGGTTCAATATCATTCCAGGGTAGTTTGCAAAGTCCTACGAGAGAAAACCAGGTGCGGAATATCGGGAAATAATGAAGCGCCTCTGCTTTATCATCAAAGGTAGGAATCTGATTGTTTACCTGATCCATGTAAATAAGCCAGGACTCATCATGCTGAGGACCTTTATTTGCTAAACCAAACCCTCCCTGCTGAGCTAAAGTTTCTTTGGTTACATATTCAGAAAATTCCATTCCCTTACATTCCATACCAATGTCCTGTAAAAACTTTGCATCAGCATCATACTTTTCTATGAATAATTGTTTGCAAACACGAATTCCTTGACCAGCAATCCTGCCAAACCCTTCACCCCGTGACATTTGATGAATTAACTCCAGTGCTGCATCAGTATTGCCAAAGTTGAGCTTTAAACCTTCGGTAATCTCCTTATCAATTATACCATTTTCATAACACTCCATTAGAAAGGCAATACAGGTACACACAGCAATAGCATCTAAACCATAATTATCACAATAAAAATGGGCTTCTAAGACAAAATTGGGGTCAAAAGTACCACAGTTTCCTCCAAATCCAGCTGTAACTTCATATTCTGGACCATCTACGAGGACTTTTTGTCCCTTTAAAGGACCTGTTTTTAACTCAAAGTTATCTATTCCATGTGAACAGCGCATAGCGCACCCCATCCAACAAGAGTCACCCGCCTCATTTTGAGTTACTTTTTGTAGCCAAACTTCGGACTCAATTTTATGAGCGTCCGGGTGAGAACCGTATTTATAATTGCAAACAGGTAAACAATCATGATCCTGCATAGCATCTACTAAATGAACAGTGCCTATCTCTCTCATTCTACTTTGAGAGTGGTCTAAGGTGAGAATTTCTTTATTTATTCTTTGACCTGCTTTTCTGATAAGTTCCATATTAGCCACTTCATTAGAATTAGGTTTTACTCCTTTGTATTTTATTACTATAGCTTTTATCTTTTTATCTCTAAAGACTGTACCTGTGCCTCCTCTTGCTGCCTGTTTAATCCTGACATGTTTGCGACGCATATCGTACCAACTAATATTAAGCATACCTAACCTCGTATTTTGTGCCCCTGTTCCTGAAGAAACCAGACTAATATTCCTTTTATCCTTTTCGTCATCAGCATACATCTCAGTTAACTCATCAGTAAGAAGATAGGTATCAATAGCCTCATAAGGAGTTTCTTCAATAGTTACTCTTCCTTTATTACCGTCAATAAATATTATTACATCTCTTTTAGCCTTTCCCTGAATTTCCAGAAGGTCCCAACCAGAGAACTTAAGAAAAGGAGCAAAATAACCACCACAATTATTGTCATTGGCGCTACCAGTTTCAGGAGATATGCTAACTACATGAGTCTTACCACATCCAGCATATTGAGTAATCCCACAAATAGGGCCAGTACACATAATTATCTCATTTTCTGGATCATTCCATTTGGTATCAGGAGATGCCGCCTGCCACAAATACCACAAGCCGTAACCCCGACCCCCGGTAAAAACCTCCTTTACCTCGGGAGCAATAGGCTTACTCTCTATCTTATTTTCCGAAAGATTAATATATAAACGTTTATCAGTATAACCTTTCTCCACTTTTCCCGGCTCAAAATCAAAAGTAGATAATACTTTA
>Ga0209121_10003074_pt1 | contig 16377 bp, 13 predicted proteins | sample Cruoilmetagenom3_FD_187292 | JGI IMG/M metagenome (GOLD analysis project Ga0209121, IMG submission 187292) | Oil polluted marine microbial communities from Coal Oil Point, Santa Barbara, California, USA - Sample 3 (SPAdes) (version 2) | ecosystem: Environmental > Aquatic > Marine > Oil seeps ... | reverse complement strand
CTAGACGTTCTGCAGACGGCAAGCATGTGGTTGGTGCCGATTTCACGCTAAAATCTCTCTCTTCTCAAATCAGTAAGCTGGCCTACTCTCCGCAAACACGATTAGCTCTATTCGACCAACACTTTAACCTTCTTGGCGAGCATCAACTTGATCTATCAATACCTAACCTAGCCCCTCCAACCAATCAGGAAGCAAAACTAGGTGGTCACCCTGTAGGAAAACTATCGGGTAGCGAACAAGATCCAAGCTTTTTTAGTATACCTAAACGTGAGCAGATGGCAGCTCTGAAAGCATCCGTATTAGGGCCCCTTATCTCAGATGAAGAGAAGTTTAATCTCAACCTAAAAAACGTGGAGTACAATTTAAATACTTGGGCATTAACGTTAACACCTGTCGAACTCACTCAACATGTCACACTATATTTGGCAGAAGCGACACCACACAATGATCTACTGGCTGACCTCATCTCTATGCGTGATAAGCAAGTGGCTGTTGCAATTGGTATGTTGTTTATCTGTTTCGGCATCGTATGGTTTGTGGCGAATCGCTTATCTCAACCACTCAATACACTCATGCAACTCACAGACAACATTGCGCGATTTGACTTCAGACGAACCCACTATCCAAAAAGCATGATTCAAGAGGTAGCAAACCTTACACACTCTATTGAACTCATGGAGCACACTCTTCATGACTTGATCACCCTACTTCGAGATACAGCGGGTAATCAGGAATTTTCGATACTCGCTAAGAACATTGCTCATCAAAGCTATTTAATTACCAAAGCTGAAACCATCGTGCTTTTCACTCAATCAGAAGAAAAAGATGTGTTTGATACGGCTGCTAATCTCGCCATTATTCCTTTTAAAGCGGACATCAATGACTTCATCAAGCATACCCCTTGGTTACTATGCCAACTTAAAGCAGGCGAAACCATCCATCTAAACCGCGAAGACAACGTTCTTAATTATTATCAAGACTCGATCTTCAATTCAGACCTGTATCTGTTTCCACTATTGAACCGCGAAAAACTGTTGGTCGGCATTGTTGCCATTGGTTATGAAAGACCGATCACTAAGATGCAGGCCGACAAGCATGCCTTTTTAAGAGAACTGCTCAGCTTTGCTGAAATAGCTAAAGACAATATCGACCAAATGCAACAACAAAAAAACATGCTCAATGCTTTCATCGAGCTGATTGCATCGGCAATTGATACCAAATCACCTTACACCGGTGGCCATTGCCAAAGAGTCCCAGAACTCACTAAATGGCTAACCCAAGCCACGATTGATGATGACCGTTATTACCCGCAATTTTCATTAGATAGTAAGCAGTGGGAAGAGTTGATGCTCGCTGCATGGCTTCACGATTGCGGTAAAGTCACCACGCCGGAATATGTGGTAGACAAAGCAACAAAACTCGAGACGATTTATGACCGAATCCACGAAGTTCGCATGCGTTTTGAGCTGTTAAAACAACAAGCGGAAACCGACTATTGGAAAGCCATAGCTAACGGGGCGCTTCAAGAAGATCAACTTAAAGTACTCGAACAAAACTTGTCAGAATTAGATGAAGAATTTGCCTTCGTTGCTGATTGCAACCTGGGCAGTGAATCAATGACGGAAGAGCAGCTTGCACGCTTAGATCAAATAGCAAAACGTACATGGAAGCGCACATTAGACGATCAATTAGGGTTATCTTGGTCTGAAAAAGAGAGATTTAACACTCAACAGAACATCACAGAACCAAACGAGAAGCCATCAAATAGCAAAGAGCCTATTTTACCTGTGATGGAGCCGTTACTTGCTGATAAGCCAGAACATAAAATACAGTGGGATAATGGCTTTAACCCTGCAGATATGTGGCAAGAAGAGTTCGTTCTTAAACCTGGAGAAGTAAAATATAATCAAGGTGAACTGCATAATTTGAAAGTACGTCGTGGCACCTTAAACGACGAAGAACGTTTCATGATCAACGACCATATCATTCAGACTTTCACCATGCTCAATAAGCTCCCTTATCCGTCTTATCTCAAAAACATTCCAGACATCGCGAGCGGACACCACGAGCGTATCGATGGTAAGGGATACCCAAGAGGCCTAAGCGAGGATCAATTGCCTTTACCGTCTCGAGCCATGGCGATTGCCGATGTGTTTGAAGCTCTAACCTCAAGCGACCGTCCGTACAAAAAAGGCAAACACTTAGACGAATCGCTCAATATCATGACCGACATGGCCACCAGCGGCCATATCGATCCAAAACTGTATTTGCTATTTTTGGAGAACAAAATCTACGACAAATACGCAGAGCGATTTCTTGAAGCTAACCAACAGTCCGAGATTGATCAGAAGAAGCACATAGATCGAGTAAAAGAGTACATACGCTCGTTGTTCTAGGTATTTTCCAATAGTCATGGATTCTTAACGTTTAACTTTTAACGACAGAACCTAACGCCTCAGAGTTCAAAGCATTCACTGTCGTTATTGGGAGTTGCTTGGTTTTGACTTTATATTGCCTTTTAGCCAGTAATGTATTGGTAATGCTTGCCACGACAATCAGATTAATACCAAGGATCTGCTGGGTAGAGAAGACGTCATCGAAGAACAAGCCCTGCCATAACGCACTGAATAGCATATTAGTAAAAATTAAAGGCGCGAGTTGAGAGCCGCTTTCTGCAAGTTTATAGGCTTTAGAGCGGAAGATTTGCGTATTAATGGTAAACAACGCGAGTCCAAATGCTCCAAGTCCAATCCAACCTAAACCATCAATAGACAGTAAAACTGTTAAAGCGCCATCCCCTCCATCAGCTTCAAGGACGTCAGGCATAACAGAAATGGAAGTGAATAAAACCATTGGTAACACGAGTATGGCTGCGACTAGAAACGTCCATGCATTTAGCTCTGCTGGCGTAAGGCTCGTCTTAGAGGCTCGATACAAACTCACTTGCGAACCCGAGTTAAACATTCCCGCTAACAATCCTAGCAACAGTGCAGGCCTAAAGAAATCCGAGCCGAATTCAAACTGCGACCAATCCCCTGCCATCATCACTACACCAACAAAAGTGATCGCTAGGCAAACCACCGTGGTTGTATGAACTTTTGTGCCAAATATTAATTTTTCTAACAAAGGAATAAACAAAGGGCCGGTGCTGAATAATACAATCCCCTCAATAAGGGTCAGGGTTTGTAGTGACGTTAGAAAGCACCACTGACAGGCCACCATGAAAATCGCCCGCATCACTAAAGGCTTCCACATCTTTCGTGTCGGTTTGCTAATTTTATAAAAGATCAAAAAAAGAAATAGAAAAAGGCTGGGTAATAAGAAACGCACAAAACTCAGCAACGAAGTGGGCATGGTTTCAGATAGGTACTTAGCCACTAAACCGCTTATAGACAAACTGAATGTCGACAACAACATAAAAGTCGTCGCCTTGGTAATATCAGACATAATTATCACCTCCTATGGCACCTATTTTAGAAGCGTGACGTGATGAAAAATAGCGAGTAATATTAACCATAACTGTAAGGAAAACTTACCTATGAAAAAGCTCGTTCCGCTTAAATCCGTTTATGCTTTTATTGCTGTGGCTGAAACTGGCAGTATGACCGAAGCCGCACGTGTTTTGTATGTCAGTCACTCTGCGGTAAGCCAAGCCATAAAGTCACTAGAACAACTGGTTAATAAGCCTCTATTTCAACGGGTAGGTCGTCGTGTCGTTCTTAATGCCGCGGGTAAGCGGTATTACCGAAAAGTCGCTCCTGCATTGGAGCAAGTCATAGACGCGACAGAAGAACTGGCCAAAACGCCTAACGATCACCGCATTACACTCAATATGGTGAATTCACTGGCGATGCATTGGTGGATTCCTCGAGTCCCCGACTTCCAAGCCTTTGCTCCTTCTCTTGATATCCGTATTTCCACGTTAACCGGCCCTTTTGATATCGAGCAGGAAGGGGTAGATATTGCCCTTGTCCATGGCAAACCTAACGAATGGGATCGCTATTACAGCGAGAAATTAGGCGATGATGATCTGGTATTGGTGTGTAGCCCTACCTTGTTGAAAAACCAAACGGGACTGAGCGTTGAGCAACTCGTGAAACAGAACCCAACCATTGGCGCATTTAACCCTAGGCGAAAGCACGACTGGCAAGTGTGGTGTGATCATTATCAAATCCCAATGCCCGCATTTCATAGCAACCTAACATTTGATATATCCATTCAAGCCGTGCAAGCTGCGATTCGTTCTCTTGGAGTGTTGGTTACCCATCGCTTGTTTGTGAAAGATGACATCAGCCACGGCATGTTAGTGGAACTGGGTAAACCCGTTGCTAACCCGCACCAAGATTTCTACTTTGTTTGCCCAAAAAACAAATTAAAACAAGAAAGTGTGCTAAAACTGAGATCATGGTTAAGGCATGAATTCACACACTCAGAGACAACATTGAGCGATGATACTCAAGGACAAGACCAAACTATCAATCCATGCAGCGAGTAGAAGCTCAACAAGCGGACAAGAGAGGCTATTATGATTATTACCACCACACAATCAGTCGAAGGCAAGCGCATTGTCGATTACAAAGGGGTTATCGCAGGAGAAGCTATTCTAGGCGTTAACGTTTTCAAAGATATGTTTTCAGGCATCCGTGACTTTGTTGGTGGGCGTTCTGGCACTTATGAAAAAGAGCTAGAGAAAGCACGTAACTACGCCTTCAAAGAGCTAGAACAAAAAGCCATTGAAGCGGGCGCAAACGCAGTTGTAGGCGTAGATATCGATTACGAAGTGTTGGGAACAGGCAATGGCATGCTAATGGTATCAGCGAGCGGTACAGCGGTTGTCGTTGCATAGTCAATCCATGCCACTGATAAGCCAAGAAAACGAGATACTAAGCTACTAAGCTACTAAGCTACTAAGCTACTAAGAAAACAGTATCTGGCTGATGAACTAGTCAACAATTCTCCCTTCCTGTCGAACAGGAAGGGAAATCAACGACCAATAGTTATAGGTTAAATGAGTCGTGGCCACCGTAAATCAACTTGCACTGCTCTTTTGATCAGTAATCAAACCATCAAATGAAGCAATTCGGGCAAGGAACTCTTTCTTATTTTGAGGAAGAATAGAGCTTGCCATTGGTAAGTTCGCCTTCATCGCGTTGACCGCTCGACCACGTACCAAAACTTCAAAATGCAAGTGAGGACCGGTTATACGACCTGTTGCGCCAGATAGCGCAATTTTCTGGCCTCGTTTCACTTGTTGGCCTTTCTTAACTAAGAAACGGCTCAAGTGTAAGTAACGAGTTTTGTAAACACTGTTGTGCTCAATCACCAAGTATTTTCCTGCATATGGGTGATTGCGAATCGCTACAACCCGACCATCACCCGTTGAATAGACTGGCGCACCAACTGGTGTCGCAAAGTCAGTGCCATTATGAGGCGATATACGCCCTGTCACAGGATGCTTTCGGTATGGGTTAAATGATGAAGTAATCCGACGGAACTGACGAGCGACCGGATATCTATCGAAGGCTTGCTCTAAGCTGTTACCCGCTCTGTCGTAAAAGCGACCATCTGAAGCTAAAAAAGCCGCTACTTCTCGGTTTCTCAAGTTAATAGAGATACCTTGAACTTCCGTTTTGCCTGTTAAGTGATTATCGGTGTACTGCTCTTTAACCGACACATTAAAGCTATCACCTGCTCTTAGCTCCCTTGCGAAGTTGATTTTGTCTCTCAAAGTTCTGGTTATATTAGCTATCTGGGCCGTTGTTAACCCCGCTTTATATGCTGACGTCGAAAAACTGCCATGAACGGTGCCTGCATAGAGCTTTTCCTTCCATTCTCCAGGCACTTCATGGAATTGGTAGTCAAAGCTTCCATCATTATTTTTAGTAAAGACAGCCTGTTCTACGAGACTTTCATGGAAAATTAACTCAACGAGCTGTTTAGAGTCACCATCCAGAAGCAACTCTAGATGATCACCAGGTTTTATTGTGTCCAATTTCAAAGACTCAAGATCTGCTTCCATCACCTTTTGAACCGTTCCATAAGGCAGTTTCCATGACGAAAATATGTTGCTTAGCGTGTCGCCGACATTCACAAAATAATGGACTTTAACGAGAGAGTTGGAACCCGATTGCGAATGCACCTTGGCCACATCACTCGATTGAGAATCTTGATAAGGTGTTATTTTGATAGAGACTTCTTGTACTGGTTCTGAATGAAAAGAGAGCAAAGTAGCAAGAGAAAATGCGCTGATCGCAATAATGATCAGGCCGGAGCGGAGAAACTTCATAAAATATTTAACGGTTTATAACGATGAACTCATTCAAATGTTATAACATAACAATTTAGTTTATTGAACAAGTGAAATGTAAGAAACCGTTCTGTAAATCCAATAAAAAGATGATGGGCTAATAAAGCCCATCGCCTTTCAAATATTACTCTTCGAAAAGAGCCTCAAATCGTTCTAAACCTCTTAGCATCTCAAAATCAGGCTCTTCAGCTAGTAGCTCTCTCATAGAACCACTTGTTTCAATCGAACGCTCTAAATCATCGATAGCTTGACCTTCTGCACCTAATCTAGCGTAAGCACAAGCGCGTTGGTACAGGGCATGAGCATTTTGATCATCTACCTCAAGTACGCGGTTGCACAGACTCATCGCCCAATGGTATTCCCGCATGTCCATTGCAGCATCCGCTTTGTGTGTCAACGCTTCCAAGTCACCCGGACGAACCTTCAAAATTTCATCATAAGTTTCAATTTTTTGTTCAGCAGTCTGGGCATTTTGCGCTCTCAGCCATAAATTGTGAATCTCATTGATGATCTCAATCTCTCGGTTGTTCTCCGATATGATTCTGGTCTTACGCTTAAGGTCCCTTTCAAGAAGGTTAAATTTCTTTTCATAATCTTGAGCAATCGAATTCAGCCGCTGGTCGGCCATTTCTTTGGTGGTATGTTTGAGCTCTTTAAGTGATTGCCACCCCACCAACGCAATGAGTGAAGCAACACCTGCAATAATGTAGAAGAAATAAGTCACGGTGACATTCGCATAGTTGAGCGACTTGTCGGCAACAGACAGTTCACGATCGGTCATCTGTATAGTTAGGCGTCTCTCAAGATCTTGTTGTTCCATTCGCAACTGCTTCAACTCATCTAGGATGTAGCGCTCCATCAGTGGTCGGTCTACATACTCTTTGTCTGAGTATTTAACTTCCTCGCTTGCAAGGCTCATGGTTGTTACCAGTGAGAACACTGCAATCAATAGAATTCGAAGCATTTATACTTTCCTTATATGTCTTATCTTTGTGTCACTGTATCTCGTTATGGCAATACAAGCTAGGGAGTCAGATGATTTGCTGTCTTGGCATTGGAATTAACACTCTAAAACATCATTGATAATTATAAAACACTTGAAGAAAAATCATTAATTTCTAACTAATAAAAATGCCCAGTATTACTGTTCTATATAATTAATTCGTGATGCAAATATACCGATGATTGATTTATAGCATCCCGTGGAATCTTATATTTATAATAATTAAACCGAGGTTAATTTGAGTAATACGCGATACGATTTAATGAGCGGTGTACTGCACTGAGTCATGGCTTTCGTCATCATCGATGCAACAACCGCAGGGTATGTGATGCACTATGTCACTAGCCATCCAGAACTGTTTTCTTTTCTGTCTGTGCTTAATATGTCATTGGCAACCATTGCAACACCGTTGCTCATTGCACTTTATATTTGGAGCCATTTTCGCTCATCACCGGAGATGCCACTCTCAATCCCAAAGCGACAACAGTGCGTTGCCAAACTGACTCACTCATTGATGTATCTAGTGATGTTCATGGTTTTTAGTTCCGGTTATTTGATGCTGAAAGAGCCTTATTCTCTATTCTGGTTAACGAACGTCAATAATCTAATTACCGAACCTTCAATCAACCACTTCTTTTTCTATTTACATAGTGCCAGTTGCATTACCTTAGCCTGTCTAATTGTTTTGCATATTAGCGCCGCACTTAAACATCACTTTGTCTCTAAAAACTATGTATTAAGAATGTTGCTTTAACCAACTCCACGTTACTAACACAAGAAAAATCTGAGCACAAAAAAAAGCCATAGCAAATCGCTATGGCTTTCTTCTTTCGATTTGATTACTTAGTTTGAGTATCAATCATCACTTGCCAGTATTCGCATTTGGCCAAGAATTCTTTTAAGTAAAGCTCTGGGTTAGCAAGCTTCTCGCCGCCTTTCACATCAGCGCCAGTCACTCGCCAAAAGCCACGAGTCACGAGATTTCTGTGGTAAATAAAGTCGTTAAGTTCGTTTGTTTTTAACGGAAGCTGTTCACCAAAGGTTTGTTCGTACAAGCTCAACGTAGCAGCTTGCTCACTTGGTTTCTCTCTTAGAAAGGTATCCAAATCCAGTGACTGCTGTGCTTCTTTCGGTAACGCTTTAGCCAATTTAGAGATAACACTGAACAGAGCCAACTCAACTTTTTGAGACGCTAATAACGATGCACCTAAAAGCGCATGTTCATTGGAAATGTGTTGCTCTGTTGATGAAACGGTTGCTGTTGTCACTGTGTTAACCTCAAATAATCATAACGGGTGTTACTGAACTGGATAGAGTCTTTTAATTAAGCTGAATCTTATTCTTGTCATTAAGAAGAATCTTGCAACTAAGCAGAATCTTTTAGTAGAACGCGATCAGCATCAATAATAGTGAAGCCTGATGCGTCTTCATTCTTTTCGACTTGTACTAAACCTTTAAAACCAATTTGCGACAATTTCTTCGCAAGCTGATCTGGTGCAGTTTCGAACACAACGTTCATAAAAGGTAAAGACTCCGCGTCAACAAAGCCATGCTCGTTAAACAACTCCATTGCATGAGATAAATAGTCTGAGTCGGTTAATTCAATAATTTCTACAACTTCTTCCAACAACATTTTCGATTCCATATTCGCCAGAAAGTGACTGACACAAGCAACATTCGTCTTGCTCGCATATATCCCGATGCCCAAAGACACCCCTTTAGTAGTAGGGAAATCATAACATATTAATAGTCGTAAAATATGTTTTATTTCCCCTAAGCTATTGGGGATATTAGAAAACTATAGAAACTAGTTAAGTATAGGTGAGGCAAATCTATCCTATTAAAGTGGTGATCAGACGTCGAGCTTTCAAGCGACTGTAGCTTAAGAGTCGTTCGTTGCTACGATTGATTCCTTCAATAAACCGGCATAAACACCATTTTGTATCACCAGCTGCTGGTGATTACCTTGCTCAACGACTTGACCCTTATCTAATACTAGAATCGTGTCAGAGTGACGAACGGTGCTCAGGCGGTGGGCAATCGCAATCACGGTTTTTTCCTTGAAAAGACGCTGCATCGCTTTTTGGATAAAGTCTTCAGTAATAGAATCTACCGAGCTGGTTGCTTCATCAAGCATCATCAGTTGTCCACCTTGGGCAACTGCTCTAGCAAACGAAATCAGTTGCGTTTGACCAACAGAAAGGTTGGAGCCATTCTTTTCCAAATGGAAGTCATAACCTTGAGGGAGTTGTTCAATAAACTTATCGGCATAAACATAGCGCGCAGCCTGTTCAACATCAGTTCTAGATAGGTGCGCTTTTCCCAGTGCAATATTGAATTGGATTGATTCTTCAAACAGGTGCACATCTTGCATCATCATTGAGAACAAATGAGCGGAGTCTTCGCTTGAGATCTGTGACAGCTCAATGCCATTCAACAAAATACTGCCTTGATAGTCTTGATAGGTTTTAGAGATCAAACGCAGAATCGTTGACTTCCCAGAGCCAGTCGAACCCACCAGCGCGATTTGGTGCCCTTTCTGCAACACAAAAGAGACATTCTTTAACACGTATGGAGAGTCGTCTTTGTAACGGAAACTCACGTTCTTAAACTCAAGACTCACAAACTGTTCGAGCTGTTTTTCAACCTTGTTAGATGGCAGCAGGTTGCGCCCTTCCTCTTCTGTCCGCTCAACAAACAACTCTTCAATATGGTCAAAAGCGGCAAATGAACTCTGAATCGAAGCTATTTGGGAGGTAAAGTCTCGAATAGGTACAAACACTTTTTCTAAGGTGTTGATGAAAGCGATCAGCACACCTAAAGTCAGAGCCCCTTCAATAACTTGCTCTGAGCCATACCAGATCATGATTGCGATAGTGACTGAAGTAATACCAGAAATAAACGAGAACAAAATCGCATCGTATTTATTAATCTTTTTCTGCGCTCTCAAGAATTCATCAGTATAGCCTTGATAGCGCTTTTCGACTTGCTCTTCCGCTCGGTACATCTGAACGGTTTTCATGCCAAACAAAACTTCTTGTAGAAAGCCAATACCGCGAGCCAATGTAGAACGGGTAACTTTATACAATGCTCGAAGTCGATTTCTCACATACACCGTTAAGTACATCACTGGCGGCATGATAACCAAAACTATCAATGTTAACTGCCAATCAATGAAAAACATCATCACCAACAAAGCAATGGTGTTGATACTATCTTTCACTAAACCGACAACTGATTGAACAAAAGTCTCGCCGATGGTTTCCAAGTCACTGGTTAACCTTGAAAGCGTGACACCAATCGGAGTGTTATCAAAATAGCTGCGTGGGAGTTTAAGCACGCGAGCAAACAATACTGAGCGCATGTCAGTTATCGTGTATTGCCCCGTTTTACGCAGGTTATATGAATAAGTGGTATCCACTACATAGCTAGCCACCAGCACAACAACGAGATAGAAGACATACTCGAGCAATCCATCCATATCCCCATGACTCAGTTGTACATCGATCACTTGAATGATCAGCCACGGGAACAACAAACTCGTGATGACAGAGAGAGGAAGCATTGCGATACCCAGAATCGCAGAACCTTTGTATTTCTTAGCAAACTTAAAAAAGTGCTTGAGGTACTTGAGATCAACACCTTTTAACATGCTGCTGCCTCCGTTTCATTCTGCTGTAGTTGCCATGTATCGTAATAGTAATCGCACGTTTTCAATAACGTGGCGTGGTCGCCCTTCGCGATCACTTTGCCTTCATTCAAGACGATGATTTCATCCATATATTCAAGGGCATTCACGCGGTGTGAAACCACAAGAACGGATTGATTTTCCAAACGCTTAAACAAGCCTTCTAAGATCCTACGTTCTGTTTCATAGTCGACAGCCGATAAAACGTTATCCATAATAATCAGGTCGGTTGGCTGCAATAAAGCACGAGCAATACTTAATCGCTGCTTCTGGCCACCAGACAACATGATCCCTTTTTCACCGACTAAGGTTTGATCGCCATGCTCAAAGCGAGTGACATCACTGGCTAACTGACTTAGCTCTAAAACCTCATTAACCTGACTCTTCGCTAATTCAGTATCTGAACTACCAAAACGAATATTGTCTTCAACAGTTGCGGAGAACAAATAAGGGTCTTGAGTCACAGTTTTCACGTAACGACGTAAGTCACTGCGTGAGAAGCTAGTGATATCTCTTTCGCCAAGGAAAATAGAACCTTGTGGTACATCCAAGTGGTGGTTCAAGCAGTTCACTAAGGTTGTTTTACCCGCTCCGATTCCGCCTAGCACACCTACTTTCTTACCTGCAGGAATGTCAAAGCTGATGTCATCGAGAATCAGACGTTCTTCACCTGAATAGCTGAAGTTGAGGTTGCGAATAGAGAACGTTTTTCCCTTCAGCGATTCAACGTCTAACTCAGTAAGCTTACCTTCATCAAGCTCTGGAACTTTGGCATTAAGAATGGTTTGTGCACTTTGAATGCCCACCATGCCACGTTGATAAATGGTCGCGATTCTGCCTAATTGCATCAATGGCATTGCCAACAAAACGGAGTAAGTCAGAAAGGCGGTAATCTCACCAAGGGTTAGCTCTTGTCTCATTAACATGTAGCCACCAAGCCCAAGAATGATGATTTTCATCAGGTCATTGGCGTAGTCGAGTACCGGCATAAAGAAGACTTGGATACGTGTAATTTTAAGGCGGCATTCAAGTAATAACTGATTAAGCTTTTCAGTTTCAGCTTTCACCCAAGGTGACATCTGCTGGCTCTTAATCAAGTCAATCCCAGATAGGTAACTCATTAGCTGAGCAGACAGGTTTTGCAGACGTTTCATGTGCTCTAAATGCAGTGCTTTCATGCGTTTAAAACCCACACGGAAAATCACAAAAGCGATTGAGATAGGAATAATCGAATAAAGCGTTAATTCTGGCGATATGCGCCACATGTAAAGAGGTGTCAGCGACAACGCCAGCAGCGCATTAAAGAACTGGAGGAAACCCACACCAAACAACAAGCGTATGCCACCAAGATCATTATTGATAATGGATATTAGCCGACCAGAAGCAAAACGCTCATGAAAACTATTCGGTAAACGATTTAACTTTTTGAGCAATGTACTTTTAAGTGCAGCCTCTGTAATTCGCCCTGGATTAAGCGCGTAAATACGAGACAGAATACGTACTACTACCATAGCGACCGACATGCCAACTACCATCCACACATAACTTTGAAGTTGTTGATGGCCACTGGGAGAAGCATCATCAATCAAATCTATGGCGAGTTGAATATAGCGAGGGATCTCAACTTGCAACCAGTTGACGAGAAAAATGAACACAATCGCCAAAAAGTAAGAGGTGCGATTCATGCGCAGGTAATGGGCAATAAACTGTCTTTTATTCATAGTATTCTTTGTTTAGGGCAGGCTCACAGCGAGATTTAGCGATTTAACCGAGCAGTTTAGCTAAATAGGGTCATCGCTGAGGTAAAGGTACATCAAAAACACATAGTTGACAATATCAACCATATTTAATAATTAGTTTTCGCTATTACATTTTAGCATCGCTAGAAACAAGTTTGCCGCCAAAAGTGGCGGCAAGTAAAAAGCTTAACAGGCTTGTATTGATAAAGGCTAAAGCATCTCTTTGGCAATCAAATGCAGCAAAAAGGTTTCACGTTCAATACTCATACCCTTTTTAGGGCTCTCGGCCATGGTCTTCTCGTTGTGAGCGATCGCTTCATGGATATTCATCCAAACCGGTTTCATCCCGTTTTTCACTTCATAATCTTCGTAAGCCGTTTCACCAAGCTCACTATCGATCTTGCATGAGTAGCAGTAAGAAATCATGTGCACTATGTCCGCATCATCTTTGTACCAAGGACGAAATTCTTCAAAAATGCCGAACGGCTTGATGCTATGGATATTCTTAGCGCCAGTCTCTTCTTCCAATTCACGAACCATACCAGCAATGACATCTTCACCTTCGTCCAAGCCACCACCAGGGATGGTGTAGTCGTGATAACGCTCTGTATAAAGCATCAGAATGTCTTCGCCATCTAACACAATGGCACGGGCAGCGTTGCGCTTATAGACCGTTTTATTGTCTAGATGATCGATATCAGGATGGATGGTTGTTTTTAGGTGTCTCATGATTCTGACTGCTTTACTGAATTTGGCGGCATCATATCATAATCATCAATAGATTCGAGGCTCACATCCCCACACAAGTACACCTGCTTTCTCCATGTTGCCTTGGTGAGTTCATGGCTCTCGATTCGCAATAACCAGCGCACACCACTAACCAGCCGAAAGTAGCTCAATAGTCACTTCACTCAAGTTAGCTTGATCAAGCACTCAAAAAGTTATTAAACATAAAGAAATATCAACCTATTTCAATATCTTGACCAAATTAGGACAACCTTTTCTGAAATCTAAAATATACTCATTTCATAGAGCTTCTAAACTGGTTCTGTAGAACTTAACGTATTCACTTTTAGATTTATCACGTAGGAGATGAACATGAAGAAAATTGGTTTGATGGCTGTATTTGCCGTTGTATTGGGCGGTTGTGCGAACGATTATGCAGAATATAGCGAAGGCCAACGTGTATCAGTGGCTAACCCTGCTGCGGTTTACTGTGTTCAACAGAATGGTGAGTTAGATACTGTCACTGAAAACGATCAACGTACAACTTACTGTGTATTCGAAGACGGTGAACGCATTGAGCAGTGGGAATACTACCGCAACCACCACGAGCAAGATTCAGAAACCCAAAGTTAATCACTGTAATACAACACATGAGCCTTTTGGCCAATGTGACGGGCGGTGATTACGTTCGCGTGATTAAAAAATCGCAGAAGAAGGCACAAAGCTTCGAGCTTACTGTCTGATTGCCTTTGCGAGTTTAAAGGCCGTTATTGGCATCACGAGAAAGAAATAATCACCTATCGCCACCAGCGATGTGTGAGATCCGATTCCGGATCTAAATAACGGTTCAATAAAGTCAGGTTAGTATCTAGCAGTGCTAGATATTCCCTGACTTTTTTTATGTCAGTATCGACAGGAGTTTGCTGGATACAGCGCTCCAATATTGGGAGTAAACTGTCCACAATTTCAAAGTGAGATGAACGCCCAACGAGTTCCTTTGCGGCTATCAGTGCTTCCAAGGACAACCTTTCAGGCTCACGCCTTACGGACTCCAAGTCTCTCTCAAATGCGCCCGCAGAGACACCTTCAAGATAGACTCGGTAGGTCGTCAGTACATCCATCAATAGAAACAATTGCCCTTGAGTACTTTGATGAGGATATGGCACCGCAACATGAGCCTCTAGCTGACGATCTATTTGCAGCTCTACCCCAAGTGCAGAACACTTCTCGACTAGAACCTTAAGCAAACCTTGCTCGTCCATCAACATCTGGATGTCAAAAATACGTTGCAAGTGATAGTCATTAGAAATGAATGTTACCCGTACACTCTGCCCACGAGTAAACAATCCACTGTCAATCATTTCTGAAGCTAGGTTTTGAATATTCTCTACTGTATTTGTCGAAAGCTGTTCTAGTAAAACTGCACTCAGCATAAACGGAACTTCACATTGACTTTCCAGATTTCGAAAATACGCGTGCATTGCATCAGCTTCGGAGATTGTCTGGCCCTTTGTCACTCCACCACAAAATGCAACCGCAGTTTGCTGATTCGACTCTTCTACCAAAAGCTCAGCAAGATATTCAACCAGAGCATCAACTCGACTGATTCCTTCATCAGTCAATTTATTCTCATTAAGTCGCTTACCCAGCACAATAAGGAGGTAATTAACGCTCATTTTATGTTCAAGTCTCGTTTTTATGATTAGATGGAGTGAATTATGTATACAATACTTATTAACAAAAGTATTTTGAAATCCTTATGGGTAGTTCGCAATCATGCTCACGATTGCAAGCATCATCATAAGTGCGCAAGAGTTAACGTGCAGCTATAAAACAAAATAGCACGATCTTGGGTTTCATCGCTCTACGCTTGTTAACACGAGCTTCAATAAAAGAGACGTTTCAAGCAAAGAACCAGTTTAATCGAAGAACTGTTTCACCCAGAGAACACGTTCACTGAAAAAAGTGAAACGAACAAAATACAAATTTTACACAGAGTTCGTTCATCGAACCGTCTTCACAGGAAGTTACTATGCTGTCTATTTTTGACATTTACAAAATCGGGGTCGGGCCTTCCAGCTCCCACACCAATGGACCAATGATCGCTGGGTTCAATTTTACCCAAAAGATTGAACCTGTACTTGGTCAAGTTACCCGTATTCAAATTGACCTATACGGCTCACTATCACTAACAGGCATCGGTCACCATACCGATCGTGCAACCCTGTTAGGTTTACTTGGTAATCGCCCTGACACCATCAAAATAACCAGCGCTAATTTAGCTATGCGTAAAGCAATTGAAGATAAATCTTTGATGGTTAGCGGTAGCCACGAAATTCATTTCGATGCAGAAAGCGATTTACTCTTCCACAAAACCAATCTTCCACTTCATGAAAATGGCATGACTATCTCTGCGTTTGACGCAAGCGGCAGTCTTCTGGAGATGGAAACATACTACTCCATTGGTGGTGGTTTCATTGCGACCGCTGATGAACTGCAACACGGAAAGCAAGAGTCGAAAACACAAGTAGAGTTCCCTTTTTCTTCTGCCGATCAGCTTCTTGAACTGTCTGACCAGAATGGACTTAGCCTCGGTGGCCTAGTCCTGAGAAATGAAATTTCTTTCCAAGGTATGGATGTGATTGATCAGAAGGCGGACCAAATTTGGAAGGTGATGTCACTGTGCATGCAACGTGGTTTTGATACAGAAGGGATACTTGATGGCGGTTTGGATGTGACGCGCCGAGCCCCTGCTCTTTTGAAAAAGCTTGAGGCGAATGCTTCGATTGAAAACGATCCAATGGAGATCATGGATTGGATCAACCTTTTTGCGTTTGCTGTGAGTGAAGAGAATGCAGCGGGTGGGCAAGTTGTGACATCCCCTACCAATGGCGCAGCTGGGGTAATCCCAGCA
>Ga0209121_10003073_pt1 | contig 16378 bp, 20 predicted proteins | sample Cruoilmetagenom3_FD_187292 | JGI IMG/M metagenome (GOLD analysis project Ga0209121, IMG submission 187292) | Oil polluted marine microbial communities from Coal Oil Point, Santa Barbara, California, USA - Sample 3 (SPAdes) (version 2) | ecosystem: Environmental > Aquatic > Marine > Oil seeps ... | reverse complement strand
ATCGCAGGTCGCCTGGAAGGTCCGTCCCACCGTCTGCCCGAGCACGTGAGCCAATGACCGAACCTCGGCCACGAAGGCCAGTCGCCCGCGCCGGATCTGGCCTATGGCGCCTCGACGCATCAGCACCCGCTGGCTCGTATCGGCCCAGTTCACGCGCCAGACTTCGACCTCGGCGTTGTCCCAGCGGCCGTCGAGGATGTCGGTCTCGGTGATCCGGTCGGAGGTCAGCACGCCCTCGGCGTCCTGCGCATCCACCGACAGGTCCGAGCCAGAGCGGACCTCGGACGCCGTGAGCCCGCTCTCGGGCTCGAAATCGGTGCTGTCGAAGCTCAGCGTCCGGTCGTGATCGGTGAAGCCGCAAGTCACGCCATCGGGCCGCGTGATCCGCCAGCACCAGGCGAGCGTCGTCGTGCCGTCGTCGAGATGCGCCTGCAGTGAAGGATCGAGGGTCTTCATCGGCGCAGTTCCAGCAGAGGAATGGAGGTAATCGAGCCGAGTCGCTCAAGGTCGAGCGTCACGTCGAGCGCGTCTGTGTCGAAGCGGACCGGCACGTCGAAGGCGAAGCCCGCGGTGATGGCGACGTCCGCCGTTGGGGTGGTGTCGAAGGTCACCACGCCAGTGGTTGTGTCGACGGACCAGCCGCCCAACTGTTCCGCGCCATTGAGGGCGACGCGCACCGTGCCGGCTACGGGCTTGGTGATCGTCCGAGGCCATATCTGGCTGCCCGAGGCGTAGCGCTTCACCAGTTGGAAAACGGTCGTCGTGCCGTCGCTCGTGCCTATGATCTGGTCGGTCGGCGCCGGTGTGCCCGAAGGCAGGCAGGACTTGTGGTCGCCCCAGTCCTTGAACCGGAAGCCATGCAGCCGACCGTTGCGCGCCTCGAAGAAGGCGACCACCGCCGCTAGGTCGTCGGCGCGGCGGATGCCGTAGGCCACATCATAGCGCCGACGGCTGTTCGCCCAGCTGGCGTTGCGCTCTTCGTCGCCGCTGGCCAGTTCGACGATCTGCGTGCGCCGCTCCGGCCCGCCGCGCGCGCCGCGGCTGATGTCGTTGGGAAACCGGACCTCGTGAAACGCCATCATATGCCCCTACGCCCGAGCGATACGGCGCGGGCGATGTCCGCCGCGACCTGCGTCCTCGATTGCCGGAAGCTCTCGGCGTCACGGGCCATGATGGTGATGTTGACCCCACCGCCGCCGCCATACGATTGCGCCTCCTGCCGCGACAGCACCCGTTCGCCGCGCTGCAGGATGGCCGGGACCTCGTCGTGGCGAAGTCCGGCCATGCCACCGCCATGCATCCGAGGCGCAGCGGCGAACGCCATGGCCGGGACCGTGCGCGAAGGCCCGGCCGATCCGACGATGCCGCCCGCATGCAGGATGTTCGCGAAGATACCACCCGCGCGCCCAAGCGCGCCGGAAAGCGCATTGGCGATCGGCCCCAGGATGAACCGACGCGCCGCCAGCTTCGCAAGATCGGCCAGCAGCGAGGTGACGAGGTCGCGGAAATCCAGCTTGCCGGTCTTCACGAACTCGCCGACCGCATTCTCAGCCGACTGAAATGCACCAACCAGCGCCTGGCCGATATCACCGCCAATATCGCGGGCCCTGCTGGCATAGTCGGAAAGTGCAGCGTTGACCGCCTGCCAGCCGGTGACGGCGGCTTCGGTATTGGGTTCGGCGGCGGCCGCTGCAGCCCCGGCCGCTGCGCCCGCACCGGCAGCGGCGCGTCCGGCATCACCAAGGGCTGTCCCAAAGCGGTCAGCTGCGTTGGTCGCCTCGGTCAGCGCGTCCGCGCCACCTTCATCGCTGCCCCGCACCGCATCGCGCAACGCCTGCCAACTGGCGAGCGGCGCACGTGCCCCCTCGGCGAGATCGCGGGCCGCGCCACGATATGTGTTGGCCGTGGCGAGTGCAGTATTGGCCGCCGCGGTGAGCCCAAGATCGGGTGCGGAAAGCGGGTTATCCTCAAAAGCGCGGTCAAAGGCACTCTGTGCGGCTGTGGTCGCGGCGGTCGCTGCGCCCTCAAACAGGTTCTCGATCTGGCCCAGTTCGAGATCGGGGATGATCGAGATGCGCCGCTCGGAGCCGAGTGCCTCCAGCCCCTGGTTGATGCCGCCAATGAAGCCGTTTATGCGCGAGACCACGCCGTTCAGCATCGCCTCGACGCCGTCGACCAGGCTGTTGGCCGCCTGGAAAGCCAGGTCGCCGATGGCGGCGGGCAGCATTCCCCAAGTCGCCTTGATCGCCTCGTAGGTGCCCTCAAACGTGTTCGCAGCCGTGTTTCCAAATGCCACGACGCTTTCGATGGCGCTCTGCATGCCCGACGCCGCATCGGCCTTCAGATCGAAGAACATCGCCGTGGCCGCAGCTCCGGCTGCAGCAGCCCCCATCTTGATGCGGTCCCAGACCTCGCCGGCGACGTCCTTCAGGAGCGACATCGCTTCGCCAAATCCTCCCGCTCCGGAGACGAGGCGGGTGAACTGATAGACGAGCTCGCCCGCACCGACGATCACGGCTCCGATGCCAGTGCGGATCAGCGCGCCGCGCAGGACGACGAGCGCCGTGGCTAGGCCACGGACCGAAAGCGCTGCAGCGGCCATGCCAGCCACCCAGCGGCCCGCGAGAAAGGCCGCGAAGGTGGCGGCATAGGTGGTCAGGCGGCCGATGTTGTCAAAGAGACCGCGGATCCCGATGCCGAGCGGGCCGGTGCGGCTGGCGACCGCCGCCATGGCGTTGGCGACGGCTTCCAGCGCAGGGGCTGCAGCGACCGCTAGCTGGTTCGACAGCCCGCGCCAGATCAGACCGAGGCGCGAGATCGCATCGTTCGTCCGCTCGATCTGGTCGGCGTCCTGTTCGGAGACGACGACACCGAAGGCGAGGACGTCCTCGGTCGCCTGGCGCAGCGTCGCGGTGTCGATCCGCGACATGGCGATGGAGCCTTCCTCGCCGAAGAGCTGACCCGCGACCGCCGCTCGTTCGGCAGCGGGCACGAAATCCTCGATGGCGGCGTTGATCGCGCCGACGCGCTGGTCCAGCGGCAGGGCGATCAGCTCGCTGGCCGAGAGTCCAAGCCGGTCGAGCGCGTCGGCGGCGGGGCCGGTCCCGGCGGCCGCCTGGCTCAGACGGCGCGTCAGATCCTTGGTCGCCTGCTCGATCCCGGACATGGACACGCCCGCCAACTCGCCCGCACGCTCCAGCGTCTGGATCGAGGCGACGGTGGTCCCGAGGGACTGGGCGAGCTTGGCCTGCGCATCCACCGTTTGCAGGCCGGACCGCACCATGGCGACACCCGCAGCCGTGGCTGCGGCGACGGCGGCGGCTGCCGCAACCCGCACCCGCCGTGCGAACCCAGCGAGACGGGCATTGGCCGCCTCCATCTCGCGGCTCAATCGGCCAAAGCCTCTGGCACCAGCTTCGCCGACGCCTTCGAGCTCGGCGCGGACCTGCCTTCCGCCGACCGCAGCGAGGCGGACGGATACACGTTTTTCAGCCATTGGAGCGTTCCATCTGTTCGTTGAGTTTGGCCACCATCACCGCCTCGATGACAGGTAGCAGTTCGGCCATGGCGAGCGGCGGCACGCCGAGCGCGTCCCCGAGCGCGAGCGAAGCCGACATGTCCCAGCCGATCACCGCGCCAGGCAGGACGCGCAGCTGACCTCCGAGACGGCCGACCAGGTCCCAGACCTGCCAGCCTTCATGCGTCAGGGGCCGGTTCAGCCGCGCCGGGCAGTCCGGGCAGGCTTGCTCGCGGCCCTCGTAGGGTGAGCAGGCGTCGCAGTATCGCTCGCCCCCGCCGAAGGACCATTCGGCGAGAGCGCGGAGACGTTTTTTTCCTGTTCCAGCAGCAGGCCTTTGGAAACGTAGGTCAGCTGGAAGGCCTCGAAGATAGGCCAGACATCGAGCAGCGCGTCGATGGCCTCGGGGCTGGGATCGATCGGCTCGCCGTTCGCGTCGCCGATGCCGTCCCAGGCGAGCACCGCCCGCCGGGCCAGAGCCTTCGCGAAGGCCACGGCGCGTTCCTCGTCGGAAGCCTCCTCGGGAACCGCCTCGACAGCCGGATCGCTGCGCGTCGCCACCATCAGCGCGGTGGTCAGCGGGCGCAGCTGCACCCGGACGCCAGACGCAAGGTCGTGCCAGCGCGGTTCATTCGTCAGGTCGAGCGTCAGCATCGTCAATACACCTCTATGTCGTTGATCAGGGTCGCCGTGCACATCCGGCCGACGGTGCTGTCGCGCGCGGCCTGCCAGTCGAAGGTCGCCTGCACGCCCTGCGGCCCGGAAATCTCGATGCGCGGGCGCGGCAGGTAGACGGCGTGCACAGTGAAGGTGAAGCTCTCGCCCGAGGGCAGCACGTAGGCGAACTCGAGCTCGCAGGGATCGCCATTGATCGCCTGTGTCACCAGTGTCTGATCGGCGAACCGCACTTCGATGGAGCCGGTCAGAGCCGCAATGGACGGGTCCGCGCCGTCGATGCGACCGTCCGAACGGATAGTTTCGATGCGGTCGAGGTTGTTGGCATATGTGATGTCGGCCGAAACGACGTTGCCGAGGGCGGAGCCGTTGCGGGTGATTGCTCCGTTGAAATGGCCAAAGCGCTGCAATTCAAGAGCGGCAGGCGTGCCTGCACTGGTCGTCGTTCCAACCGTCTCGCCCTGCGCGACCAGCCGCGCCGTCGCGGTCAGGAGCCCCGAGCGCTGCATCTGCCAATTGATCTGGTCGAGCACGCAGCCGGAATACATCGCGTAACGCGGCACCTCGGGCATGCCTGTCTCGATGGACATGCTGGGCAGTGTCCAAGAACCCGACTGAAACTCGTGCGTCCAGGGGCCGGTGCCGGTCGTGGTTGGATCACCAAAAACCGCCTTCAGCCAGAACCCGAAGGCCTCGGCGTCAAGCGGTACGACGACATCGCCATCGGCCGTCACCGCGTCCTTGATCGGTGCCAGCGGATCGCGGCCATAACCCAGCAATTCGGAATTGAGAAGTGGTTGTTCCGCCCCCAGCGAGGTGCTGGCAAAGGGCATCTTGGTGAAACCGCCCACCGGCGGTGTTCCATAGGTCGTCTCGAACGCAAGCGCCATCTGCGCCCGCGCCCCTTGGGCTCGTGCCATGGTGTTCTCCTCGGGTTGTCGGGATCAGCTGAGCGGATCAGCCGTTGAATAGTGCAGCACCACCGGGATCACAGCGGCCTTCAGGCTCGCCGCGCCCTCGACGGGCAGATCGACGGGCCGTGGCGCTTCGGCCTCGACCCAGTCGCAGAGCCCGCCCAGCGTGCGGTCAGCGGCGAGCGCCGCGCCAACGCTGGCGGTCAGCGTGTCGAAGGCGGTGTCACGGTCGGTGCCCTGCACGACCGCCTCGATCTCGGCGCGGTGCTGGTAGTGGTACGCGAGCGGCGAAAGCGTGACCTCGGGCTCCCCCGGCTCGCCATCGCGTAGGATCAGCAGACCTCCGGCCGGCACGCGCTCGGGCAGCATCTCACCGCGCAGGGTGGTAGCGGCCAGCGCCGAGAGCTGCGCGTGCAGCGCGGTGAGGATAGTTTCGCGGGGTGCAGGCATCTATTTCTCCAGCGATGAGTCCTTATTTATTGACCCAGCCGCGCTTCTCGACAACGTTTCGACAAGGAATTGAGGCGATTTTCTATGTCGGAAGCACTTACCAAGTTCTCTGAGCAACTCGTGCTCGTAGATCAACTGATTTCCATTCATGGGAAACTGCAAACCGGAAGGGGAAGACGTCACGAACAGGACGCGCTTCACCGTGCTGGTGTTGTCCTGACCGTTGCTGCTTGGCAGGCATATAATGAAAAAGTGCTACTAGAGGCTCTAGATGCTATTGCTGCAAACCTTCAAGATCCAGCAGCCGCTGCTCCAAGTTGGGCACTTCAGACATTCAACATGAGGCGCGCGCAACTAGCCAGCTCGATCAAGAAGTTCAACACTCCGAACGATGTCAACACCCGCGATCTCTACCTTGATTCACTTGGTTTCAATCCTTGGCCCTCTTGGGAATGGCGACAAGGTCGACGACAATGGGACTCTAATGAAGTTCGGCGGCGCACTAACACTTGGGTCTTAGTTCGCCATTCAATTGCGCACGGGTTCGAATTGCCAAACAACGTTCCATGGCTACGGGGCGAAAATGGGGACGCGCGATTGACGCTGGGATTATTGAAAGAATGCCGAGGACACTTTGTACACCTAACATCTAAAATAGACGCGGCATTCAGCGATCATCTTGTCATGGATCACAACTTACCAAGGCCATGGTAGGAATACTCAAAGTCTTTCCTCGATTCAATTCGCGACGATCAAGCCCGGAACGCCATCGAGCGCCCGTTCGGCATCCCGCGCGAGGTCAAGCCGCTTCGGCAGTTTCACCTGTGGGACCAGCAGGAAGATCGGAGCGGTGACTTGGTTACGGCCGGTCTTCGCGCGCGAGGCCACCGCCTGACCACGTTTGTTGAACCGGGCGCGGTCTGCCACCAACAGGCTCGGACCTCGGCGTCGATAGACGAACCGCAGGCGCAGACCGCGCCGCCGCTCCCATTCGCCTGGGGTTATCCGTCCGCCGCGCAGGCCTCGACCCGCAGCTTCGGTCGGGATCGCGAGGTAGAACCCATCTTTCGAGCGGATCAGCGGACCAGTGTCGTGGGCCCCGACAATGGTCGGAGCGTTGGACCAGACCAGCGCGGCGGCATCAAGGCTTTCGCCGGAGCGCGGAAAGGTCTGGTTGCGGATCGAGTTGGCGAGCCGTTGCCCGAGCCCTGCGCCGGTGATCTGCGTGCGCCACGAAGACTTCAACCCGGTCCCGGCCTCGCGCATGGCGGCGGTGACGGCCTTCTCGGCTGCCTTTACCTCTGCGGCCATGGCGGCGACGAGATCGGGCGTGATGTCGAGCTTCAGCTTCATGCCGGGCGCAGATCCACAGTCCAGACGAGCCGCTCACGGTCGCGGACGGGCTCCCCCTGGATAAGGAACGCGTCCCCGTCGATTTCCAAGCGGTCGCCGGGGCGCGGGTTCGCGACATCGGCCACGCTTAGGTCGAGCCGAGTTGTTTCGGACCAGAGCCGCGCATCGCCGAAGTCGGTAATCGCATCCGCCTGACGTGACACGACGCGCACCAGAACGGGCGCGCCGCCATCGGCGATGTAGACCGCTTCGTGCCCGATGTTCGGATCCGCGAACAGCGCATCAACCACGGCGGCAAATGCAGTCATCAGAAGCTCGCGTTCAGGCGCACGCGTCCGATGGTGTCACCGGCCCCGCCCGCCACGGCCTCAACGGCCACTCCGATCAGCGTATTCGCCGTGGCGGTCTTGGTGGCTTCCTTGTTGGTGTCGTCCCAATAGACCTTCGCGCCGACTGCCCAGGCCTGCGAGCCAACCTTGGTGAGGTCGAATACGCCGGTCAGAGCCGCTTCGACAGGATCGTTTAGGGCAGCGTCTCCGGATGCGATTCCGAAGATGGAGCCAACGAGCAAGCCGTCGCCGGAGGTCACGGCATAGGGAGCAGTCAGGGTGATGGTATTGCCGGGTTGGACATAGTTTTTCATTTTGGGATCCTTTGCAAACAGGATCGGGCGGCCCAATTGGACCGCCCGTCAGAGGTGGCATGTCAGGGATGGCCCGGTTTATGCGCCGGGATTTTTGTAGAGGCCGCGCCAGTCGATTGCCTTGGCGCCGAAGTCGAGGCGGCACTTGATCTCGACACCGTCGACGTCGAAGCCGTTGCGGGTCTCGATGTAGGCGCCCTGCTGGCCCTCGAGATAGGCGTACTCAATGGTGTCGATCTGGTTCGGGCTGGCGGCCAGATACCAGGCGGTCTCGCTGGCCGCATCAAGGCGCGGCTCGCTGATCGGCGCGAGCGTGCGGATCGACTGCGGCACGACGTTGGAGGTTGCTGCGGGCACGAGGTTCTGGGCGACCATCTGCTCGGCCTTCAGCTCCAGCGAGGCGGGCACGATCAGGAAGGCTGGGCGTACGTTCAGCACGGTTTTCTTGTCGAGGCCGGTCTGCTTGGCCATCGCCGCCCGGGCCGCACCGACGGCATCCACCGCCAGCGCGGCACCGGTGCCCGCGAGGTTCTTGTGGCTGCTGTGGAACAGGGCGTTGCCATCGGCCATCGCCGGGTTGGCGGTGATGATGCCCCAGACCACATCCGACTCCAACTGGGCGATGGAGTTGCCGTACATCGCCGGGATGCGCGTGAAGGCGTCGAGATCGTCGTTGATCAGCGTCTGGCGCGTGATGGCGACCACCCGGCCATAGGTCTTGACCTTGTAGCTCTCCTTGCTCTCACCCAGCGTCCCACGCTTGAACTCGCCGCTTTCACTCACCTCGAGCAGTTGCGGGGCCTCGCCGAGCTGAACCCGGTGCATGGCCTTGAAGTCGGTGGCGAGGACCTGGCGGCAGAACAGCATGAAGGTGCGGGGATAGGCCTCGTAGGCCTGCCGCAGCGTCTTGTTGGTGACCGCCGACAGGATCTCGGGGAAGTCGGAGGTCGAGTGCAGGGCGCGCGTCGCCACCTCGTCGCGCGAGAGGCCCCGCGTGTTGACCCCCGCGTTGCCAAGGCTCTCGCGGGCCAGTTCCATCAGCGTCATGCCGCGATACTGCCGGGCGGCGTCCTCCAGCTGGAAGAGCGTCGGGCTGTAGCGGTGCAGCAGCGCGTTTGCGACGGCGTCGCGGCGCGTGACCTGTTCATCGCGGCCGCCAAGCGGGATCGACACCTGGCTGAAGGTGCGGGTTTCCTCGGAATTGGCGGCCACCTGATCGAGGATTAGGCGACGTGCCTCATCGACATCGGTGCCGCGTTTCACAAGATCCTCGGCAAAGCTGCGCTCGAGGTTCAGACGTCCAGCCAGATCATAGATCGTGGAGACGCGATCACGCTCGGTTTCGCGCGCGCGGGTCGCGACCGCTTCGGTGTCGGGTGCTGCGGCAGTGTCAGCCTTCTTCGATTGTGGCTGCGCGCGGGTCTCAACGGCAGCGGCAATCGGTTCTGTCGCAGCCGGTTTCGGTTCAGTCATCGTGGTGCCCTCGGTTTCAATCGGCTCGGTCGGCTTTTGCGCTTGGGTTTCGGCGTCGCTCGCCGGGTCATTGGATTTGTCCGTCATCGGAATGGCTCCTGTTTGGATGGGTGGGACGTCCCGGCGATGAAGGACGCAGTCGTGAAGGGTGGATTGGGCGCGAAACCCCGCGGCGGGGTCCGCGCCGACGGGCACGGCGGACACCTCGAACGGCGTCCAGTCCACCGCGCGCCAAAGCTCGCGGGCTGCTTCGGGTTTCGAGACCTCGAAACGGTGGACCTGATAGCCGATGGAGACCGCACGGATATGACCCGCCTGGATGTCGCGCCAGATCGGTTCGACGTCCGCGCGCTCGCTGATCCGGACCTGCGCAATGCCCCGACCGTTTTCGATGCGGGCGGACCCTGGCACGACCGACCCGATCACGGCATCCAGCGTGTCGACCTCATGCACCTTCAGGAACGGTGCGCCCGCATTTAGCCGATCCAGCCGCACATGGGTTGGATCGAGGCTCAGTTCCTCGTCATAGGGTTCTCCGAAGAGGGTCGACCGGCGAACCCGAGCGCCTGCCGACCAGATCACCTCGACGGTGCGGGTGTCGGTATCGGCTGAGTTCGGCGCAAGCTCCGCCATCCGGCGCAAGGCCGGGATTTCGATCATCATGTCCATGTTGGTCAGTCCTGTTGGTCGGCCTGCGCCGGGTCGGTGTCCGGATCGGCGGTGGGCTCGTCGTCAGCCGGTTCGTTTGTCGGGTCGCTGGCCCCGTCATTGGATTGGGCGCTGCCGGTCTTGGTGACGCGGCGCGGATCGCTGTCGAGCACCAGCCCCAGCGCGTCGAGCTTGGCGTTGGTGGCAGCGATCTCCGCCAGCACCGCGTCTGGGTTGCGCCCCTGCCGTGCGATCACCTCCGCGAGCGTCATGGTGCCAGAGCGGATCGAGAAGAGGTTCGCCATCGCATCCTTCTGTGGATCGACCGCCTCGAACTTCGGCGGCGACCATTCGACCGGCACGTCCGGTGTCGGGATCTGCCCCGCTGCCCATGCGGCTTCGGTGAACCAGCGCCAGACCGGCGCGCAGAACATCGGAATGAAGAGCTGCCACTGGACGGCGTCGATCATCCGGCGGAACTCGACCAGTCCGGCCCGGATTGAGGAATAATTCACCTGGGACAGATCTCCGGTCAGCAATTCATAGGGCACCCGGAACCCGGCCGAGATCGTGTGCAGGCTCGCGCGCTTGTATTCTGCATAGCCGCCAGTGGCCGACGGCTGGTTGAAGCGAATGTCCTTGCCGCCGCGCGCATAGGCGATCAGCCCCGGTTCGAACTGCTCCACCCGGTTGCCGTCGGCATCGACCACGGAGGGCGCGATGCCCTGCTGGGCCTCATCATCGCCGAAGACGATGGCGGTGACGCAGGCCTCGGTCTTCTTGCGGACCAGCTCTGCCACCTCGTAGTCGTCTAGATCGCGCAAGCTGCGGATCACCGGTGCCCCCCATGGCACGCCGCGCGCCTGCGTGCGCTGCTTCTCGTAGACATGGGCGATCTCGGTCGCCGGGACCGGACGGCTCTGCAACCCGTTCTGCAATGCGCCATAGGCGTCGCCCGGATGCTCGGCATGCAGCCAATAGGCCCGGCGCTTGCCGACCGGGTCGAACTCAATCCCTTGAACCAGCCGTCCTGCGCCGAGTGCGCCGGACTTGGTGGCGTCGAGGAAGTCGGCCTCCAGCACCTGCAGCTGCAACGGCACCGGCAGACCATCGCTCGCACGGCGCAGACGCCGACGCACGAGCACCTCGCCCGCCTCGACCATCTCGCGGCAGATCAGCGTCTGCAGGCCGTAGAAGTCGAGCTGACCGTCCGCGTCAGCGGCGTCCGACCATTGCGCGAAGAGCGCATCGACCTTCCGGTCCAGCTTGTCATTGCCGCTGGCGGCGCGCGGCATGATGCCCGCGCCGATTATGTTGTTCACCAGCACCGCCACGGCCTTTGCCGCATGTGGGTTGTTGCGGACCAGATCGCGCATCCGGTCGCGCAGCAGCGCCCCGGCCACGCCAATTTCGGTGTCAGCCGAGGTGCCCGGTGCGCGCCAGCTTTCGGTACGCCGCCCTTTGGCCGCGCCATCATAACCCCGCGTCAGGGTTTCGAAGGCCTGTCGAGCAAGAACGCGACGTGCGGCCGCGCGAGGGGCCAGCGTGGCAATCGCGTGGTCAAACCAGTTTGCGGACATCACCGATCTCCGCGCGAGTAGCCTGCGAGACCGGCGATCGGCATTGGCCATGTCGTCCCCGCGATGGCCCGCTCGATGGTGCGGATGCGGGCCAGCAGGTCTTCGGCCGAGCCATAATCGACGGATTTGCCGTCATAGCTGACGCGCGTCGTGCCGCTGGCATAGGCCCGGCGCAGCGCCGACAATTCGGTTTCCGTCCAATCGGTCATCAAAACCACCCCCCACGCCGTCCGAGCCAATCGGATTGGCGTTTGCCTTGCGACGTCTGTGCTTGCCTGTTGATCTGCCCCGCGGGATCCGCAGAGGCGTCGGCGACGCCAAGCTGATCCTCGAGGTCACGCCATTTCTCATCCGTCCAGCGATCTGCCCCCGCGATCCAGGCGGCAGCGCGGGCATAGACCCGGCAATCCAGTGCTTCGTTCCGCTCGCGCAGCTTCTGCCATTCCAGCCGCGCGAAGCCGCGTTTCGTGCGCACGGTGACCAGTTGCTCGGCCACGAACTGCTTCAGCCATTCGTTCTCGACCCAATGCGGAAGATGCACCGTGCCGGGCGAGAACGCCGCCCCGGCTGCGATGTCCTCCTCGGTCGGCCGTTCGAGCCGCAGGAAGCGATAGGTCTCGGCCTTGAAGGTCGACACCGCCACGGTCCAGAGCCGGGCGCCGCGCCGCAGACGCTTGCCGCCCTCGGTCGCGTCCACATAAGTCGGCCCCGACACCGGGCTCGCCCGGTTGAACCCTTCCACGCCCTTGACCGGCGATACCTGTGCGAACACTTGAGCGCGCGCCCACCCGTAGACTGCCGGGGCTTCGTAGCCCGTGTCGATGGCGAGCCGCGCGATCTTCAAGTGCGCGCCGCGCTCATGTGGCCACGTTCGACCGAGCAGTTCTGTCAGGTCGCCCCAAACCTGATGCCGGTCGGGCCCGCCCTCGATCACGATATGATCGACGAGCCAGCTTTCGAGCCCGCGTCCCCAGGCCCAGACATCGACCTCGATCCGATCCTTCTGCACATCGGCCCCGGCGGTCAGGAACAGCCCGCCCGTTGGGATCATGCCCGGTTTCCAGCGTTCGCGCTGGTCGTAGAGCCGCTGCCAGTCCGGCGCTTCACCGGTTTCGACCCATGTCTCGCCAAGGATCGTGTTGCGGAACGCCTTGATCGCCTCATCTGAGCCTTGCGCTGCGTCCCATGCTCGCACTATCCGCTCCCAGCTGAGCCAGCCGATGGGCGAATAGAGCGCCGAGAGGTGGTAGCCAACAGTGTTGGGATCTGCCGCCGTAGCGGTCGCCCGCCATTCACCAGCCTCCAGCATCGCCGTCTTGTGATGCTCCGCGATAGGCGTGTCGCAGCCCTCACAGTGATATTCCGCCGTTTCCGGCTGTCCCTTGTGCCAGCGCAGCCGTTCGAATTTCAGCCACTGCATCGCTCCGCAATGCGGACATGGCACGAAGAACCGGCGTTGGTCGCTGGCCTCATAGTCCCGTTCGATCCGGCTCATCCCCCGAATGGTCGGCGTCGAGACAAGGAACACCTTGCGCCTATGGGCGAAGGTCAACGACCGTGCCTCGGCCAGCGTGACCGGATCGCCTTCCTCGTCGGCCGAGGCCGGATAGGCATCAACCTCGTCGAGGAAGATGTAGCGCGCCGGGGTCGAGCGGAGACCCACCGCCGAGTTCGCCCCGGTCATGATCAGGATGCCGCCCGCGAATTCCTTCGACAGCATCGTGTTGCCTGCGTCGCGCGAGCGTGCCGGTTTGACCCGGTCCCGCAGTTCCGGGCTCTCGTCGATCAGCGGGTCGATCCGCTGTCGTGAGTTGCGTTTGGCCAGTTCCACAGTCGGCTGGACCGCCAGCATCGGGCCCGGCGCTTGGTGGATCGCGAACCCGATCCAGTTGTTGCCCGCTTCGGTTGCACCGACCTGCGCCGCCTTCATGAACACGATCCGCTGCGTCGGATCGCCGGGTGAGAGCCGGTCCATGATCTCGCCCATGTAGGGCGTACGCGCCGTGCGATACCGCCCGGGCTCAGCCGAAGCGCGGCCGGACAGCATTCGGTGCCGGTCCGCCCATTCAGACACGGTCAGGTCCGCATCCGGCGTGAGGCCCGCGCCCCAGGCGCGCAGGATTTCCACCGCGCCATCGAAGTCCTCATCGGAGATCGGGTTTGACTTCGGCAAGATCGTCGAGCTGGGCACGGACATGTTTCTCCAGGACCTTTTGCATCGCGGCAGGCTCAACGCCCAGATCGGCCGCCATCAGCGCCGCCGCCCGCGCAGGCCAGTTGACCCAGACATCGCGTTCCTGCCGCGCGAGCCGGAAGACCAGCGACAGCGCGCGGGCCCGGTCGATGAGCTCGCCCTTCAGCTTTTGCAGCCGAATGCGACGCTCTTGCGCCTTAAGAACCTCGTTGGCCGTCTTGGCCTGCAGGAAGGTAGTGCCACCGCCCACCGGCGGGGCAGACATTCCCTGTTCACGCAGGGTTTCGCCAACGGCGGATACGGCCGCCTCGGGGACGGGTTTCAGTTTTGGCTGCGGCACTTTTCGGGTTTTGGACGGGTCCGTGGCTTGAGCGCGCAACGCATCGCTGGCCTCTGCGTCGATGCTGCCGTCGGCATACAGCACTACGCGACCGCTCGCCTTGGCCTTCTGGATCGCCCCGCGTGAAAGGCCGACGCGGGCGGCGTATTGGCGCTCGCTCAGACCCTCCATGCCGCGCTCCGATTATCATTCAAAATCATATGCTTATGTAGTTGATAAGCCTCCGCACCAGAGCGAACGTGGTCCTACGAAAACGATGCAACTCACCACGGAGCCGCCACGATGACCCGCCTGAATCCCCAGACAACGCCCCGCCACCAGCTGCGCGCCGAGAAGGCTGCCCGGAACAAGGAAGCAGCGCTCAACGCCTTCATCGGCAAGAAAGCCGAGATCGACGAGATGCTCGCCCGGCTGCAGAGCCTCAGTGACGAACATTTCAACGCCCACCCCGACGAGATCAACTGGGGCCATGTCGGCACCCTTGAGCACTACGCCAGCCTCTTGAAGCGCATCACCGACAGCGCCTTTGGCGAAGGCGAGCACGCGGAGTGAGCCCGATGACCCGCACCCTTGCAGAACGCTACAACCTCGAGGCCACCCGCCTGATGCCGCACATGGGCAGCGACCTTCAGGTCGACCCGAGCATCAACACCGCGAGCGAGATCGACGAGATCGTGTTTCGTCGCAGCGAATACCTAGGCGGCATGGCGGCCGTCCTCCTCGCCCTGATCGCGCGCGACGACTGAGCAGCCACGCGCCGCTTACGGCCCGCCCAAGTGGCGGGCTTGCCTCGGTAGAAGCCTCGCATTCCGCGCGGCTGAACCACGGAGGCACAGATGACCAAACTCACCGACACCCAAGCCATCATTCTCAGCGCCGCAGCCCAACGCGACGGTCATATCGCCTTACCGCTACCCGACAGCCTGCGCGGCGGGGCCGCCGCCAAGGTGGTCGGCGCTATGCTCGCCAAAGGCTTCCTCGAAGAGGTCGAGGCCAATATGCGCAAAGGCGAGCCCGTCTGGCGCGAGACTGGCGACGGCCACGGCGTCACGCTGGTCGCGACCGACACAGGCCTTGCCGCCATCGGCATTGAGGCCGAGAGCGCGGAGCCCAAAGCGACCGAGGATGCAGCACCGAAGACGTGCACCCTACGCGAGGGCACCAAGCAGGCCACCCTGATCGCGATGCTGCGCGCACCCGACGGCGCGACCATCGAGGAGATCATGGCCGCCACGAACTGGCAGTCGCATACGGTTCGAGGCGCGATGTCCGGGGCGCTCAAGAAGAAGCTTGGGCTCGAAGTGACCTCTGAGAAGTTCGAGGACCGGGGGCGCGTCTACAAACTGCCCGCCGCCTGAAGCACCAGCCTTATCAAAGCATGCCGCCGCCCCTTTAGGCGGCGGTTTGTCATTTGGACCTCCGCATCCGGATCGCTTCGAACACCCGCCGCAGGGCGAAGGAACGGGCGATGCTCACAACGGTGAAGATCGCCCCCATTTTCAGGTTCTGCGCCAGCGTCGTGTGCAACCCGAAGATCGGGAAGATCAGGATCTGCGTCAGAACCGCGACGCCGTATCCCACAACCACATTGGCAACGGACTCCACCAGCGACATTAGGCGCGACTGCTTCATACCACTGCCTCATCCATCGGCCAGCAATTGAGCTGCGAGAGTTCTGAGCGCATGCGCGGCAACCAGTGGGACCACGCCATTGCCGCAGAGCCGAAGGCGGTCCACCCGGTGGGCCAGCCCATCAGCGCCTCGACGAATGCTGGGTTCAGCGTCCGGCGCGGCTCGGAGGTATCGCTCCCAGCCGTCGGCGTCGCCAGGACCTGGCGGCCAAGCAGGCCGTTCACCGGGGTGTTCGCCAATGTCGTCGCCCCGTCCTTGTGATCCCGCGCCGTCGGCGTCATCCACATCTGGCTGGCGCTCGTCAGATCGGCCGATTTGCGGTTGCCCGCGCTCGGTTTGTTGCCGTCGGTTGCCATTGGCGTCGGCCAGTCCCGGGCCATGCCATCGAGACCCTTCTCGTGCTTTCGGTCTCCGCCACGGCTGCGGAAGCTGTCTGTCTGCGGCGTCGGCCACATGGCGGCCGAGGTCGCCAGGTTCATCCCGTGCTTGCCTGCTTCTTGTGAGGGCGTTGGTTTCGTCTGCCGGTTCTCGTTGGCGCTCGCCCGTGGCGTCGGCCAGAGCCGCAGCAGCTCCGTCCGGTTCCCGCCACTCGACCGGGTCCCGGAGCAGGCGCGCGGGGTCGGCCAGTTCGCAGTCCGCTCGGTGCGCGAGGATGAAGAGCCGCTCGCGCTTGTGGGGCGCACCGACTTCCGCCGCCGTGAAGAGGCCCGTCGCAAGGCGGTAGCCCATGCCGACCAGTCCTCCGGCGACTTCGGGGAAGCCGAGGCGGAGATGATGGGCGACATTTTCGAGGAAGACGAAGGGCGGCTCGACCTCGCCAATGATGCGCGCGACATGTGGCCAGAGGTGGCGCGGGTCGTCCGCGCCCCGGCGCTTGCCCGCGACGGAGAACGGCTGGCACGGATAGCCCGCAGTGACGATGTCCACCGCGCCGCGCCACGGGCCGCCTTCGAAGGTGG
>Ga0209121_10003072_pt1 | contig 16379 bp, 13 predicted proteins | sample Cruoilmetagenom3_FD_187292 | JGI IMG/M metagenome (GOLD analysis project Ga0209121, IMG submission 187292) | Oil polluted marine microbial communities from Coal Oil Point, Santa Barbara, California, USA - Sample 3 (SPAdes) (version 2) | ecosystem: Environmental > Aquatic > Marine > Oil seeps ... | reverse complement strand
AATGCATCATCCTCGTAGGGGCATTTGCGAATATTCTTACCGGCCAAACCTGCTTTATAACCCTCGTTGTAGGCATCATCCAGACCGATGTGCCACTTCATCGTTTTTCGTCCAACTGGGGGGGCGGGCTCTGTGACCAGGGCAAGCTCTTCTGTGGGCTGAGTCGCTTCCTGCGCGTTGACAAAATGAGCGCTCCCCTTCATACCCACTGCCGCTTTTATATCATCAAGAATGAAATAGATGGAGGGAACCAAAATTAAGCTGACAACGGTGGCAAACATTACCCCAAAGGCGAGGGAAATGGCCATCGGAACCATAAATTGGGCTTGTAAACTTTGTTCCAGCATCAGCGGTGTTAAGCCCGCAAAAGTGGTTAAAGAGGTGAGCATGATGGGGCGAAATCGTGCGGCACCCGCCTCACGGATCGCAATATCCAGAGGCACTCCGGCAATACGATTACGGTTAATATAATCAACCAGAACCAGGGTGTCATTCACCACAACGCCGCTGACGGCCACCATTCCCACTAGAGACCAAATGGTAATCTCAACGCCCATTAACAAATGCCCGCCAAGCGCTCCAATTAGGCCAAAGGGAATGGCAAACATGATCATTAAAGGCTGAGTATAAGATCTAAAAAGAGAGGCCATCAGCATATACATAATCGCCAAGGCTAATGAAAAGGAGGTGATGAGATATTCAATTGCGTCCTTTTTGTTTTTTTGCATGCCCGCCAGGCCCCAGCGTACACCTGGGTAGTTTTGTTTTACCGTGTTTAAGAAGTTGTTTTTGAGTGAAACCATAACGGCTCCCTCATTGCTCAGCGACTCATCAACGCGTGCCTGAACCCGGATAATACGTTTCCTATCACTGCGTTTGATTTCTGCTGGCCCACTGCCATATTCCACTTCGGCTACAGTGAGCAGCGGGGTGGTGGTGTTATCCTGCAGGCGAATATGCATGTTCTCTAAATGCCACAGTGAATTACGTTCTTCTTCGGGCAGGCGAACGATCACCTTGACTTCATCCTCACCCCTTTGCACCGTCTGCACAACGGTGCCGTGAAAGGCTTGCCGAACCTGTTTGGCCAAGTCGCTAAGGTTGAGCCCTAGATCCCTGCCTGCCGGGCGCATGCTGAGATTAATTTCCTGCTTCCCTCTTTGGAAAGAGTCGTGTATTTCGTAAACGCCAGGATACTCCGCCAAGGTTTTTTTGAGATCATCAGAGGCGATTTTGAGCATAGAAAGATCTTGTGAATAAAGCTGAATATCGATGCTAGGCCCAGGGCTGTTCAAGGTATGGTTTATATCGAGACTGACGATATCGGGAATCGAACCAATTTTTTCTCGCCAGAGTTGCGAAACCTGATCACCGGATATCTTCCGTGTTTCGGACGGTGCCAATTCAATAACAACCTGCCCTTTGTGGTCCCCGCCTTTTCCACTGGTTGAGAATATATTGTGAACCTGACGCTCGCCGGTTTTTTGCAACAACTCTTCGCCTACCAGTTTGGCCGCCTTCTCAACGCGTTGCACCGCCTCTTCCGTAACATGGTTTTGGGTGCTGCGTGCGAAGTTGATTGTGGCAATGGCCAGATCCCCTTCTATCTCTGAGAAAAAGCGCACCTTGGTCCAGCCGCCGCCCACAATAGCCATAGCAATAATGAATAATGCAAAAAATGCCGCGAGGGAAGCGTAGCGCCAGCGCAGTACCACTTCCAAAAAGGGGCGAAAGCGGTGGCGAACAAAGTTTTCCAGGCCTTCAGAAAATTTGGTTTGAATGCGCCCAAACCACTGAAAGCGGCCGTCTTCGACTCTTTTAAGCTGTTTTGTACCAGCAAGGTGGGACGGCAAAATAAGCAAGGATTCCACCAAGGAAAATGCCAGCGTACACATCACCACGATGGGAATCAGGCGAATCAGTTTACCCTCAGGGCCGGGCAAAAAGATAAGCGGCGCAAAGGCCACCATGGTGGTAACGACAGCATAAAAAACCGGCTTGGCGACATCCTGTGCGCCTTTAATCGCTCCTTCTAAACCGAGAATACCGCGCCGGTTATGGCTAAATATATTCTCGCCAACAATCACTGCATCATCCACCACAATGCCGAGGACTAAAATAAAGGCAAACATGGAAATCATGTTGATGGAACCATCGAATAGGGGCAGGACCCAGAAAGCGCCGAAAAAGGCAGTGGGGATTCCCATGCTGGTCCAGAAAGAAAGTTTAAAGCGCAAAAATAATAATAAAATGGCAAAGAGAAGAAAGAAGCCGCTGATGGCATTATTGATAAGCAAGTCAATTCTACTACGAAAGTATTTGGAGCTATCATTCCAAATGTGCAGGCTAATCCCATCGGGCAAATAGGTTTCTGGGTTTTCTATATAAGCTTCTAAAGTATCGGAAATAGTCAGTATATTTTGTTTCCCGACGCGAAAAATTTTAAGAGAAACGGCTGATTCGCCATTAAAACGACTCTGGGTGCTGGATCTTTTTATGCCATCTATTATTGTGGCAACATCTTTTAGCAGTATTCGTCCACCGTCTTCATCAGAGCGCAGTACGATCTCTTCATAGTCAGCGCCACTAGTGGCTTTCCCTTGAATTCCCAGGGAAACTTTACCGCTTTGACTATGGAGCTGTCCCCCTGACGAGTTGAGGGATGAGGTTTGAATGACGTGAACAACTTCCGCAAAACTTAACCCGTAGCGTTGCATGGATGACTCAGAAAGCTCAATGGAAATTTCATCAGATCTGACATCAGAAATCTCCACTTGGGTGATTTCTTCTTTTTCCAGTAAATCTTCGCGAATTTTTTCCGCTAATTTTTTAAGTGAGCGTTCATCCGCTGGGCCGGCAATGATCATTTTGCTGACCAGGTTGCGAATGGCTACTTCCTGAATTAATGGCTTGCCCACATCTTTTGGAAAGCTACCAATGCCCTCTACGCGAACCTTAATTTTTCCTAGTGTTTCTTTAACATCATAACCAAAATCCACTTTTGCGCGGATGATGGCCTGGTTCTCAGCGGCAGTGCTTTGAATACTTTGTAAACCCTCTAGGTCAAAAATAGCGGACTCTACGCGGGTAAGCACCGCCTTTTCTACCTCGGTAGGCGAGGCGCCAGGATAAGGAATGGTGATAACAATCATTTCCAGAGAAACATCGGGAACGATTTCTTTACGCATATTCGGTAGCGATAACATGCCACCAAAAATAATTAACATCATAATTAAATTGGCAGCAACACTATTTTCTGCAAACCAAGCAATAACTCGATTCATAACGCGTCTCCTTATTGCTCGGGCAGCGGTTCGGGCGGAAGAGCTTCTTTAATATGAATGGTGCGTTTTTTATCTGTACCCGTGGAAATAATTTTTTCGGTTTCGTCAGACTTTAACAGGCGGGTACCAACTTTGAGAGAATCATCTTTTTCTATGTTTGTGCTTGCAAGCTCCATTTGTTGTGAGTCTGACAACAATACGCGCATACCCTCAACCACTACATCGAGTGGTGTCATAACAATGTGATCATTTTCATTTAAACCCTTTTTAATATAGATGTTGTTTTTTCCACGATACAGGATGCTCACTTCACGGATATGAAGGCGCTGATTTTTATCTACCGTAAGTACCTGGTTGCTGTTGCGAATCGCTTCGCGGGGTACAACAAAAATGTTGTCGAACTTTGACCCTTCTATTTCTGCTTCAACAAATTTGCCCACCGTTAATGGGGGGCGTTTTGGTTGTGCAGGATCGTCGGCAAAAGGATCTTCGATATCAGCAATTAAATACATTAAACGGTTTCGAGCATTTATACCGCCTTCGGTGCCAATAATGCGACCTAGCCAATAAAAAGATGTTTCTCCGTATGAAGCTTCCAAGCGAACGAGAGGGCTTGCTTCCGAATTTTTATTGCCACGATAAGGCACGTCTATTAGCGCGATTTGAGTATCAGAAAGAGGTAAATGAATCTCTGCATTTTTGGTGGCGAAAATTCTGCCCAACTGCATGCCGGGAGAAATATATTGCCCCGTGCCCACCATTTTATCGAGAACGCGTCCGGAAAAGGGCGCCCGCACCTCCGTCTTTGCCAAAAGAATTTTAACGCGCTCCGTGTCTGCCTGTGCGGCTTTAAGTTGCGCTTTGGCCTCAGCAACACGAGCTAGGCCAACTCTTGTTTTTCCTAAGCGATTAGTACGAACATCTGCCTTTACTCGGGCAAGATTTAGTTCGGCTTTGGATACCTGAGATTTTACTTTTGCCAGATCGAGCTCGTAATTGACAGGGTCTACTTTAAGTAGCACTTCGCCTTTTTTGAAAAAACCACCTGCAGTGAGATTTTTAGAAATTGACTGCACCCTACCCTGGACCTCTGAGGTAAGAATAATGTCCGTGCCTGCTTTAATAGTTCCACGGCTGAATACGGGAATTTTTACAGTTTCTGAATGAACTTTTTTGACGGTGACAACGGGTAATTTTGGCTGGGAGCTGCGCTTTTCTGCTTGTGGTTTAAATAGTACCAACAAAATGGCAATTACAATGCTACCGACAATAAGAGCGAGGGGCAGGACTACTTTCAATTTATATTTTGTAAGAATGGATGATAACTTCATATATGTTAACCAGTGGCAGCAAGTAAGACGGATAAAGCGCTAAAAAACGCATTCCCTGCATGAGTTATAAAAAAATGGTCGCCATCAAAAAGATGGGTATTAGTACCTAGTTGCGAATAGTTCTTCCAGCCGTTTATCTGTTCCAGACTCACGGATGAATCTTCACGGCCGCCAAATATTTCCATGGCAACGGGAACAGATGGAGGACGATTTTCTATGCTTCGCTGCCGCCAATCATAAACGATTTTGAAATCTGCACGTAGGCTTGGTTCCAGCAGATCCAATAATTCAGAGTTATTGAGTATTTCACTCTGGGTGCCATTGATGGCTGCGACCTCTTGCCAGAACTTTTTAGTGGGTAGGTTGTGAAGTGCTTCATTTTGTTGTGCCAGCTGAGGCGCGCTGCAGGCCGAGAGCATGAGTAACTTGGGCAATTTTTCATGCTGCCTATTTAGTGCGACACAAAGCTCGTAGGCGATGATGGCCCCCATGCTATGACCAAAGAATACACAGGGCATTTGCATAAAGGGCTTAATAGCGGCCACAAGTTGTTTTATTAGCTCGGGTAGTTCAGCTATGCAGGGTTCATTGAATCGGGTGCCACGACCCGGAAGCTGTACTGCAAGCAGCTCGACATCCTTAGGTAATTTATCAGCCCAAGGCCGATAGGTGTTCGCGCTGCCGCCCGCGAAGGGGAAGCAAATTAGGCGAAGTCTGGGGGAGTGGGCCCCTTTAGTGCAATTTAATAGCCAGGGGGATGTGGCATCCTGATGCAGTGGTTTTCTATTGTTCAATGTAAAATCTAGACCTTACCCGTTAGTACCAAGCTATAGTATGGGCAGTGATCCGTCTTGCTGCTAAGACAATCTTTGTTCTATTTTGTGTCTAACTGATTGTTTCAGCGGTATGACGGGAGTGCTTTAGGGCGGCTATTACATCGAAATGCGCGGAGGGGATCAAGTTTTTAGACGTCAAAAGACAAAAGAGCAGAGCTAGTCGCTTTGCTCTTTTGTATAAAAAAGGAGGCTTATGTTTTAGTTGGACATGGGGATGTTGGTTTTTAGCGCGTTAATTGAGCCGATATCATAGACATTCTGCACACCCGCCTGGCTTAGCTTATGGTGTGCAATTTGGCTCCTCATGCCGCTGGCACAGCATACCAGTATTGTTTTGTCGCTGAGTTCGGAGGCCTGATTTTCGATGGTATCAACTGGTATATTAATCGCGTTTTCCAAATGGCCTTTTGAAAACTCCAGCTCGGATCGCACGTCAATAATTTGTGCTCCTTTCTGGAGGAGGTTCTTGGTTTCTTCCACGCTAAGCGGTACTTCCCAGCGACCCAGCAAGCGCATAATGCCTTCGTATACCCATGAAAGGACGCAAAAATGGCTAGTAATAACGATAAGCTGCAAAGTGACCAGCATCAGGCCAACGGCGTAGGCAGCATTGCTCATGCTGGCGAGAAATAATAGACCAATGACAAAGTTTAATATGCCGGCAGATAAACAGGCCATGCGCCGCTGTAGAGGGTTTGGTGGCAACGCAACCGCGCCAAAAGGTTTGCGAATCAGCTGGTTATAGAGCAAATCCATGGGATGTGCAGCGGGAAAAAAGAATGCCCAAATGCCCAGCCCGGAAACAACAAATGCCAGAAGTGGCCATTGCATAATTAGGGCGAGAATAGTGAGGGAGGTGCATGCGCTGGGTGTAAAGCGTAAGCCCCACTCCAGCTGCTTTAGCTCTTCCGTGGTATAACTTTGATAACCCTGTTGGAAAAGGGACCTTTGTTGGAAACTCATTTCATTATTCATGGGGAGGCCCAGTTTTTCGTGGTTATAAGCATATTCCTTAAGAGAATAAGTTTGTCAGTGCAAACATGCAACACAAATGCTGTAATTTTTATTTAACGCGGCCTTTGAATGGGAGGAAAATGACCTTTCGCGCAAAGGCCCCTCAAATAAGCTTTTGAGAACATTCAAATATGTGTTCTCACTGAAGCTACTGTAAAGGATGCACCATTGATGGCTCAAGCCATAGAGTTATTCCCAGCGGATATGCGCATTGAGTTGCCTTGGTTGCTTGAGAGGCTACTGCGTGAAAGCATTATTAGCGAAGAGGATGTGACCTTGTGTAGGGCCTCCCAAGGAGATCAGAGAGACGACAAGCTCCATCCTATTCAGGTGCTTGCAAGGCTAAATGTTGATAATTTAAGTAATAAGGGTACAAGCCTGAGTGCTAAGGTGCTAACCACCTGGTTGGCCAGCAAGGCCCAGCAGCCTGAATTTCAAATTGATCCCCTGAAAATGAATATTCCAGCCATCACTGGGGTGATGTCCTATGCCTTTGCTCAGCGTCACCAGATATTGGCCACAGAAGTAGGGCCGGACTATGTGGAAATTGGCAGTACACAACCTTTCCTTAAGGCCTGGGAGCCGGATTTAAAGCAAACCCTAAAAGGAAAGGGCATTCGCCGTGTTGTGCTGAACCCTGAGGACTATGCCCGTTATAGCGTCGAATTTTATAATCTGGCGCGATCAGTCAGTGGCGCCCATAAGCATGAGCAGTCCGGCGGCTCGGGTGCGGCGAACTTTGAGCAGCTGCTGGAGTTGGGAAAGCTAAGTTCCCTTGAGGCCAATGATCAGCACGTTGTCAGCATTGTGGATTGGCTATTGCAATATGCCTTCGAGCAGCGGGCCAGTGACATTCATCTTGAGCCACGGCGAGACAGTGGTCGGGTGCGCTTCCGCATTGATGGTGTTCTTCATGATGTTAACGAGTTTCCGGCAAACGTTATGGTGGCTGTCTCTAGTCGGATCAAAATTCTCGGCCGAATGAATGTTGCTGAAAAACGTCGGCCACAGGATGGCCGTATCAAAACACGTACGCCTGCGGGCAGCGAAGTAGAGCTGCGTCTGGCAACTCTGCCCACGGCATTTGGCGAAAAACTGGTGATGCGTATTTTTGACCCTGATGTTCTGCTACGAAGTTATCAGGAAATGGGCCTTAGCCGCGACGACTACCAAAAATGGTTGAACTTGGTGCATCAGACAAGTGGCATTGTGCTGGTGACGGGGCCGACGGGTTCTGGTAAAACGACAACGCTTTATTCCACCTTAAAGCAACTTGCCACCCCAGAGGTGAACGTGTGTACCGTCGAAGACCCCATTGAAATGGTCGAGCCGAGCTTTAATCAGATGCAGGTGCAAAATAATATCGAGCTGGATTTTGCTTCGGGCTTGCGGGCTTTAATGCGCCAAGATCCAGATATTATTATGGTGGGAGAAATCAGGGATCTGGAAACGGCTAATATGGCCATTCAAGCAGCGCTAACGGGACACATGGTGATTTCCACCCTGCATACCAATGATGCCCCCGCCGCAGTAACACGGCTGCTGGATTTGGGCGTGCCGCCTTACTTGGTGGCTTCTACGGTGCTTGGCATTATGGCGCAACGTTTGGTGCGTACTTTTTGTCCCCACTGCAAACAAGAAGGGCCTCTTAACGAGGAAGCTTGGGCCAGCTTAACCAAGCCCTGGAAATCTGCGCCCCCAGAAAAAGTTTTCCATGCAAAGGGTTGCATTGAGTGCCGGGAAACCGGCTACTTAGGCCGGTCTGGTGTTTATGAGATTCTTCCCTTCACCGAAACCTTTAAACGGCAAATCGGTCAAAATTGTAATATCGTTAATCTGCGCAAGCAGGCGTACAAGGAAGGCATGTTATCTCTGCGCTTAAGTGGTGCGCAGAAAGTTGCCGCAGGGTTGACCAGCATAGAGGAAGTTATGCGGGTCGCACCGGCCTTTTCGATTCACAACTGATGTGCCTGTAATAAGAATCACGGATAAGAGAAAGAAAGATGTGGCCTGTACTACTGGAGTTTCTGAATGGTTTGAGCTGCTGGGACTGGTTTGTCTTGGCGCTGCTGCTATTAATTTTAGAGGTGTTTTTCAGCGCCGCATTTTTCCTGTGGTTTGGGATCGCGGCGGGAGTGGTGGGCATCATCGTATTAATGAGCCCCCATTTAAGCTGGAAAACCCAGTTGACATTTTTTTCCATTGGGGTGGTGGTCAGTATTTTTATGTGGTGGCTTTATTGTCGCAGTAAAGCCAAATCAATAGCTTGTAGAAGCTTGCAGCCGCATCACCTGGGGCGAGATTACATTGGCCACACCTATTTCTTAACGGAAGCAATTCGTAGTGGTCGCGGAAAGTTGCTGATAGGTGACGCCCATTGGGTGGTTGAAGGCCCTGACGCCCAGGAAGGAGCATCCGTAAAAGTAGTGGGTTTGAAAGACAGTGTGCTGCAGGTGGAAATACTGAAGTGAGGCCTTTTGCTCTCAAGCAGTGTCACCTCGGGCGCCAGTTGTTAGCGCCTGAAAATAACCATCGCGCTTAATAAACAACCTTCACGATTTCATTTGAAAGTTGACTGAAAATGCCATTGGTATCGATTGTTATACCGGCAAGGTAGTAGCTTTTCCCCACCTCCAGGTTATTTATCATTAGTACAGTGGGAGCTGAGCCACTTCCATCGCCCCCAACCGTAATACGTTCCGCGCCTGCATAGGGATCTCTCTGGTTTTCTCGGTAATAGATAGCGTATTGTTGGATTTCGCCGCTGGTTAAAGTACTACCATCTTCGCGCTCTGTAGGCTCTTGCCAGGCAACTGAAATATTGCCGAGTTGTGTGCTGGCTTCTACAAAAACGGCGCTTACCCTGGCGTCCGCATTCATACTTATCTGGCACTCTTGTGTAGCGAAACCTGCGCACTGATACTGCTATTGGTTAAAAAGATAGCCCTCAGTCGCTTATTAATAAAGTCAAGCTGAGGGTGGGTGTTACGCTTTTTATCCAGTTCGGTATCATCTTCATAACTGCTCATCCTATGGTTCGATACTCGCCGGTTTCCCTGCCTACAAGACTATTTTGAATACTTGAGTAGTCAGGTTAGATGGGGGTATTCGCTGGAAGTGGGGCATTTTTGGCAAAATGATACGCTGCGTTGAGAGCTGTCGCAGAGTAAGCACTCTGGCGCTTGTGATGGATGTCGCGAATTAAAGGAAAAGCGAAGGGCTGGGTAAAAAACTGGAGCCGGTGCAGCAAAAGCGGTAGAGTGGTGGGCTTAAATATAACTGAAGGTGGCACCGGGAATCGGGATGTTTCCCAGCTATGGTGGAAGGGGCGAAAGGCGTAGCGAAGGCGCGACGCCAAAGAATATCAAGGAATGATGCACCTAGCCCTTGTAAAATAAGGTGAAATGAATGCCAGAGGTAACAAGATCCGTTTTGGTTAGTTATACGGCGGAGGAAGTTTTTCGGGTTGTTAACGATGTTGAGTCTTACCCCCTATTCGTACCCAGTTGTACAGAGGGTGCGGTACATGAGCAGAGCGAGCAAGAAATGCTGGCGAGTATCTCTTTTAGGGCCATGGGTTTTACTAAAACCTTAACGACGCGCAATCGAATAACATTCGCTGAACGCATTGAGATATGTTTTGTGGATGGCCCTTTTACTCATCTATCAGGCAGCTGGGACTTTATCCCCCTAGGTGATCAAGCCAGTAAAGCGGTCTGTACCCTTAGTTTCACCCCTAAAGGCCGTTATGCAAAACTTGCCGCAAAAACTGCTTTGAGTAAGGCGGCTAATGAAGCCGTTGATCGCTTTCACATGAGAATCGTTCAGCTTTATGGCAAACGCTAAGACCATTCAAATAGAAGTTGCTTATGCGACCGCTGTACGACAGCTGATTCTGCCGCTTCGGGTAGATGAAGGTTGCACGATGGAGGAAGCCGTGAAGTCATCTGGAATCTGCGAAGCTTTCCCCGAGATTGATATGGGAAATTTAAGCTTGGGCATATTTGGAAAGGTCGAAAAAACACCCGAAAGCAGGGTGCTCAAAGCGGGTGATCGGATAGAGATTTACCGCCCCTTGGTCGCCGATCCGAAAGAAGCAAGAAAGCGGCGCGCCGAGAAGCTCAAAGCTGGAAAAGAAAGCTGATCAGCTACTTGAGGCTTCCTTTGTCGGTGTGGTGTCTGCCGGTTCTGGAATGGGAGTTTCAATTCTCTGCAGCACGCCTTGCTCAAAAAATAGCCGCAGGTGTTTCTTTTGCACCTCACCCTTGCCCGGCTTGAAGCTATAAACATAATCCCAGCGGTCTGCATGGAAAATATCCTGAATCATCGGTGAGCCCAAGAGGTACTTAACTTGGCGTTCCGTCATGCCGAGTTTGATTTGTTTTATTTGCTCCTTATCAAATTTATTACCTTGGGCGATATCAATTTTATAAGGCTCTGGAAACAGGCCGCAGCTACTGAGCAGTGTGGCGGAAACGAAAATAAGAACTATTCTGATTTGGCGTAACAAGGTAGAATTCCAATTATTGTGGCATCGAATATACGCAATAATACTCCATAAGCTCCATTGTCGCTAAGAGGAATTTGATTAGCATGTCTATCCCCAAAGAGGATCTAAAAAAAGCAGGCTTGAAAGTTACCCTGCCGCGAGTCAAGGTGCTGCAAGCTTTGCGCGACACGGAGGATAGGCATCATAGCGCTGAAGATGTGTATAAATTACTTCTGGAGACAGGAGAAGACGTGGGGCTAGCCACGGTTTATCGTGTGTTGACCCAGTTCGAAACCGCCGGCTTGGTGGTACGTCATCACTTTGAAGGTGGGCATTCGGTTTTTGAGCTTGCTGAAGAGCACCACCATGACCATATTGTATGTGTGAGCTGCGGCAAAGTAGAAGAGTTTCATGACGAATTTATAGAACAGCGGCAGCGTGAAGTGGCTAAAGGTATGGGTTATACCTTAAAAAACCACAGTCATTATTTATACGGTGAGTGCGCAGACTGCCAGAAAAGCCTCAGCTCTACCTGAGGCTAGGTCCCGAGCATCGCTTTGGCATGCTCCAGCGATTCAGGCGAAGCGGCACCTCCCCCAAGCATACGAGCTATTTCGCTGACTTTTCCGTCCCCATTCAGCTTGATAACTTCTGTGCGAATGTTGCTACCCTCGCTTACTTTTCGTACGCTGTAATGGTGGTGCGCTTGGGAGGCAACCTGCGCTTGGTGGGTGACGCAAAGCACTTGTGCGCTGTGCCCCAGCTTCCGTAACATTTGCCCAACGACATTTGCTGTTGAGCCCCCTATTCCCACATCCACTTCATCAAAAATCAGTGTTGGCGTGGCGTACTTTTCGGCACAAATAGCCTGGATTGCTAGGCTGATACGGGATAGCTCTCCACCAGAGGCGACTTTGCTCAGTGCTTTTGGAGGTTGTCCGGGGTTGGTGGAGACGAGAAACTCCACCTGTTCGTAACCATGGGCACTGGCTTGTTCGTGTTGCTTATTTATACTGACAGCGAGTGCTGCACCGGCCATGCCTAGTTCTGTCAGGCGCTTATTGATGGCGTGCTCAAGTTGTACGGCAAATTTAGTGCGAACCTTGCTGATTTTTTGCGCCAGCTTATGGTAACGAACTTGTTGATTCCGCTCTTCATCCATCAAAGATTGTATGCGAGCATCACAGCCGCTTAGCTCTTTAAGCTCTTGTTTTAAATCAAGATGGAGGCTTCTAAGCTCTTGCACAGGCAGGCGATGTTTGCGAGCGAGTTGGTGGCATAGGCCGATGCGTTCATCTAGGAGTTGTAAGCGCTCGGGGTTGTTTTCTAGGTTTGACAGGTAGTCGTCGAGGTCGTAAGTGGCTTCTTCAAGTTGAACGCTGATGGATTCAAGTAGCCCCTGTAAAGTAGCGAGACTGGTATCGCCAGGGGGGATATTATTTAGCTCGCGCTTGGCAGAATGGAGAAGTTGTTGGACATTACCCTGCTCATTCTCCTTGAGAAATTGCAGTGCGCTATGGCTGCTTTGTTGAATCTGCTCCACATTGGCAAGGCGTCGATGTTCCTGTTCCATCTGGTTTAGCTCCCCCTCCTGTAAGGCCAGCTCATCGAGTTCTTTTACGTGGTAACTTAGCAGCTCGTGGCGCTCAGTGAATTGGCGGGATTTTTCTTTTAACTCTTGGAGTGCAAATTTACTGCCCTGCCACTCTTTGAATCGCTGCTTTAGTTTAAGGACCTGGGCTTGAAGCGATGCAAAATGATCCAGTAGGTTGCGCTGTGTATCGCGTTGCAATAAGGTTTGATGTTCATGTTGACCGTGTATATTCACCAGAAATTCAGATAAAGCTTTGAGAGACTGGGCTGTTGTTGGTGTGCCATTGATATAAGCACGAGATCGCCCTTCTGCACCGATGGTGCGACGTAAAATACATTCCCCGTCTCGATCCAGCTCATGCGCCTCAAGCCAGTTTTGTGCGTCTGGGTTTGTGCTACAGTCGAATGTCGCCACCACTTCGGCGCGTTTTTCTCCATGGCGCACGATGCCTGGGTCTGTTCTGTCTCCTAAAGCAAGTGCTAGTGCATCCACCATGATGGATTTGCCCGCACCGGTTTCGCCGGTAATAACGGTAAGCCCTTCTGTATAGTTCAGCTCCAGGCTTTTTACGATGGCAAAATCGCTGATTTTAAGTTGGGTTAACATGCTTGTCCTTGCTGCGTCGCCTCTTGAACTGGGAATTATTTGATATTCTGTCATTAAAATAAATAGAATTTTTTCATTTTGTATTATGCCTTCCCCTTTCTTAGTCTCTGAATTACCCCAATGAACGTGACAGGCTTCCCTGAAAGATCCCCGCAGCAAAAATTCTCAGCACGGCCTTGAATCAGTTTTCTTAATCCCCATATTGTCCGCACTGTAATTATTTACCCAGTCAGGCCTGCTGGCTGAATGTTTGATTAAGCGGGAAATTTAATATGACAAGTGAAGAAAAAGGTAGTGCAGAGCTGGAAGATGTTGCGGCAGCAGAAGATCAAATGGTGGATGAAAGCACAGAGCTGCCTGCTGACGACATCGAGTCCTTGAAAGCAAGGCTTCTAGTGCTTGAAGAACAAGTTGACGATCAAAAAGAAACGGTTCTGCGTGCAAAAGCAGAAGAGCAGAATATCAAGCGCCGTGCTGACAACGACGTCTCTAATGCGCGCAAGTTTGCCTTAGAACGTTTCGCAAATGATTTGCTTCCCGTTATCGATAGCCTTGAGCGTGGGCTTGCAATCGCTGTTGATGAGGAGAATGAGCAAGTTAAAGCCTACAAGGAAGGCGTCGTGCTTACCTTGAAAATGTTTGAGGATGTGCTGGTCAAGCACAACCTTGAAGTGGTGAGTCCAGAAGGTGAGCCCTTCGACCCCGCGCTGCACCAAGCTATGTCCATGCAGGAGAGTGGTGACTGCGAACCGAATACCGTAATGGCCGTTATGCAAAAGGGATACACCTTAAGCGGACGCCTGGTGCGCCCTGCCATGGTGGTAGTGTCCAAGGCCCCAGCGTAATCTAGCTTAGAGGCCTTTATAAGAAAGAAAAAATGCCCTGTATCGTCTTGAAAGAGCGGTATTCGGCGCAATATCTAATTCAAACAGACTTAACGACCCACTTTTGCAATGCAGCAATGATGGGGCTCAAGAATTGAAATTTGGAGAACTATAGAATGAGTAAGATCATAGGCATTGATTTAGGAACCACAAACTCCTGTGTCGCGATACTAGAAAGTGATGGTGCGCGGGTGATTGAAAACAGTGAAGGTGACCGTACTACTCCCTCCATCATTGCGTATGCTGATGATAGTGAAATACTGGTAGGTCAATCTGCCAAGCGCCAGGCGGTCACTAACCCGCAGGATACCTTGTTTGCCATCAAGCGGCTTATCGGGCGTAAGTTTACCGATAAGGTTGTGCAGAAAGACATCAAGATGGTGCCTTATAGCATTGCTGCAGCTGAAAACGGTGATGCCTGGGTAGAGGCAAAAGGCGAAAAAATGGCACCTCCCCAAATTTCAGCTCAAATCCTCAAAAAAATGAAAAAAACTGCTGAGGACTTCCTTGGCGAATCGGTAGCGGAAGCGGTTATCACCGTACCGGCTTATTTCAACGACTCCCAGCGCCAGGCCACTAAAGATGCTGGTCGTATTGCGGGCCTAGATGTAAAGCGTATTATCAACGAGCCAACCGCAGCCGCACTGGCCTACGGCATGGACAAGAACCGTGGCGACAGCGTTATCGCGGTTTACGACCTTGGTGGTGGTACTTTCGACGTTTCCATTATTGAAATTGCTGATGTAGACGGCGAGCACCAGTTTGAAGTGTTGGCTACCAATGGAGACACCTTTCTAGGTGGTGAAGATTTTGATCTTAAGTTAATTGAATATCTAGCTGCTGAATTCAAAAAAGAAAGTGGTATTGATTTACACAGCGACCCCTTGGCGCTACAGAGATTAAAAGAAGGCGCCGAAAAAGCCAAAATTGAACTGTCCTCAAGTCAGCAGACGGAAGTCAATCTTCCTTATATTACTGCTGATGCCAGTGGGCCTAAGCATCTAAATATTAAAATCACTCGCGCCAAACTTGAGTCCTTGGTTGAAGACTTGGTGAAAAACACTCTCGCCCCTTGTGAAAAAGCATTAAAAGATGCGGGCCTGTCTCCATCAGATATTAACGAAGTTATTCTGGTGGGTGGTCAAACTCGTATGCCAATGGTGCAGGAGAAGGTGAAGACTTTTTTTGGCAAAGAGCCGCGCAAAGATGTAAACCCTGATGAAGCCGTTGCGATGGGTGCAGCGATTCAGGCGGGTGTATTGTCTGGTGATGTAAAAGATGTTCTGCTTCTGGATGTAACACCGCTTACTTTGGGTATTGAAACCATGGGTGGCGTGATGACTGCTTTGGTCGAGCGTAATACCACCATCCCCACGAAAGCAGCACAAGTGTTTTCCACAGCGGATGATAACCAGAGCGCTGTTACCGTGCATGTTTTGCAGGGTGAGCGTAAACAGGCAGCTGGCAACAAATCTTTGGGGCGTTTTGATCTGGCCGATATTCCTCCGGCCGCACGGGGTATACCGCAAATTGAAGTAGCCTTCGATATTGATGCCAACGGCATTCTTAATGTATCTGCTAAAGATAAGGCAACCGGAAAAGAGCAATCCATTGTCATCAAAGCATCTTCAGGTTTATCGGACGACGAAGTTGAGCAAATGATGCAGGATGCTGAAGCCAACGCCGAAGCGGATAAGAAGTTTGGTGAGCTGGTGGAAGTGCGCAACCAAGCAGATGGTTTGATTCATGCTACACGCAAAACCCTTGATGAAGCGGGTGACAAAGCCACTGAGGAAGAAAAAGAAGCCATTGAAAAAGCGGTAGCCGATCTTGAAGAAGCCCTTAAAGGCGATAATCTTGAGGAGATTCAAGCGAAAACTGCCGCCCTGACTGAGGCCACTTCCGGTTTGGCCCAAAAGATGTATGCGGAACAGGCCGCTCAGGCCGAAGCAGAAGCACCTAAAGGTGATGCGGGCGAAGCAAGCCAGGATGACGCAGTTGATGCCGAGTTTGAAGAAGTGAAAGACTAGCTTCTTCGCGCTATTTTTCAGCCCAATAAAAGCGCGGGATTACTCTCGCGCTTTTGTTGTTTTTAACGTACCCAATTAACAAACTAGACGCAGACCCCATGTCAAAACGTGATTACTACGAAGTGCTCGGTGTAGCCAAGGACGCCTCCGATGCGGAGCTTAAAAAGGCATATCGACGCCTGGCGATGAAGTTCCACCCTGATCGGAACCCCGATGATGCGGAGGCGGAAGCCAAGTTCAAAGAGGCCAAGGAGGCCTATGAAATCCTTTCAGATGCCCAAAAGCGAGGGGCCTACGATCAGTTTGGCCAT
>Ga0209121_10003071_pt1 | contig 16382 bp, 14 predicted proteins | sample Cruoilmetagenom3_FD_187292 | JGI IMG/M metagenome (GOLD analysis project Ga0209121, IMG submission 187292) | Oil polluted marine microbial communities from Coal Oil Point, Santa Barbara, California, USA - Sample 3 (SPAdes) (version 2) | ecosystem: Environmental > Aquatic > Marine > Oil seeps ... | reverse complement strand
AAATATATCACGATCATCCATGATGATAAAACTACCGTTGGAACAACGGGAAGTCACGCCTTTGGAGATGATGTAAGACCTAAAGAGATTTTTCAGAATCTTTTCGGGCAGTTTTCGAGGAAGAAGGAATCCATCACCATTTAGGGTGTGGTAGTTCAAAATCCCAGCACTTTAGCTGCATTAATTCCAAGAATTTTGTCTTTGTCTTCTTCAGTAAAGTCTGTTAATCCCATTAATTTGAGAGGAGGAGGTATTTTTAATTTTCTAATCCCTTTTACCCAATCTTTAAGAGATAAGATTGAAGCAAAAAGAGGCCAATCTGAACCGAAAAGAATCTTATCAATACCACACGCTAATTTCGCTTGAAAAAGCGTTTGAATAAAGGCAGCAGGGACCCTTTTTAGGACCGGCTCCCAAGCAGAGATGTCAAGATAAACATTAAAATTCTTGCTAGCAACTGATATAGCTTGATTTGTAAAAGGGTCTCCCATATGAGCCATAATTATTTTCATATCGGGAAAATCTATAGCAACTTTATCAACATAAATTGGTTGGCAATATTTTATGTATGTATTTGGCGGTCCTGACCCAGTATGCTGTTTACTATTTATTATATGAATTGGTTTTCTTAATATGATTTATAGATAAAATCTTTTTTTAAATGTATCTATCTTTTTTAATAAACTATTTGTGTTGTCGCAGTATAAAGAATAAAACCTTTTCCTATAAATCCAGCTTTTATTTATTTAAATGTATAAAGTTAAACCATCTTAGTTCTTCGGCTTCAGGATCAATAAACTGATGATATTCAATTTTATCTCCGAATGTTTTGACTAGTTTTTTAGCATCGTTCAAATATTTAGTAAATTCTACATTTTGATCAATGGATTCCTCATCAAAGCAGTTTTTTAAATCTGCAGAGAGTATTGATTTAATGTCTGGTTTGTTGTATAATGGAGTATCTTTGAAATTGAGATGTGTCCATAATCCAGAATTAATGCTAAAAGAATAATCTTTAAGAAATAGGTGCCCGTAATCTGCGATAAATTCAATCGACTGGCAGATAAATTTGAACTCAATCTCGGAAAACAAATAATGAAAATTAACACGGCACCAACCTGGTTTAATTCCGAGTTTGCCTTGTTGATTAATCTTTCGGAATCTTTGAGATTGTTCTTCATCAATGTTGAGCAATGAGTGTCCATATGGTCCAGCACACATGCAACCTGCACGACTTTGAATTCCAAACAGATCGTTGAGCAATTTAGTGACGAATTTTGGGTGAAGATACTTATTTCCCTGTTTGATCATAAATGACACGATAGATATGCGATTTTCTGGGTCGATGGGGCCGAGGATTTTGATTTTTGAATGTTTAGATAATCGCTCCAAAGCTCGGGTTGTATACTCTAATTCTTTCGATTCAATATTATCAATCCCAATTGCATCCTTTAGATCAATAACTAACGCCGCTTTAATTGTTTGCAAGACGCCTGGAGTGCCAGATTTTTCTCTAGTTTCGATATCTTTTGAATAATCCACTGTGGATGAACTAACAAAATCAACAGTTCCACCACCAGCAGAGGTTGGAGCGAGCGCAAGATTGTAAACCCGTTCGTTAAAGACTAAGATTCCTGACGACCCTGGACCTCCCACGAATTTGTGGGGCGATATAAAAATTGCGTCAAAAAAAGTATCAGAGTCGTTATTCATATTAATTTTGACATATGGAGCACTTGCAGCGAAATCAAAACAAACTAAACCATTATATTTATGCATTATACGAGCAATTTCATAAACTGGAGATCTTAGGCCAGTAACATTCGATGCTGCTGAAAAAGACCCTATTTTTAGCCTTTTTTTATACTTTGCATCTGAAACTTGACTTTCTAAGTCCTTTAAGTCAAGATAACCATCGGGAGTAAGTTGAATGGTTACAACTTCCGCAATAGCTTCTCGCCACATTAAATCGTTAGAATGATGTTCATAAGGCCCTATAAAAACAACGGGTTTCAATCGATTTATTTCTAGTTCAAGTTTCTTTATTAAATTTTGATCTATAACGTTTTCCTCAGATAATTTATCTAATATTGATCGAACAAGATCTCTCGTTGCTGGAGGTAAATGTATACCTATAATCTCCTGGAACTTGGATATCGCTCCCGTTGCACCTGTACCCGTGGCTATAATGCTGCAATTTTTTTCTGCATTAAAAGCTTTTTTTATTATAGTTTCCGCTTGGTGCAAGATTTCCGTCATATGGCGACCAGTTACATCGTCTTCTGTGTGAGTATTGGCGTATTCCCGTTGAATTTTGATTAAAAATTGTTCAATAAATTTAAGCGCTCTTCCTGATGCTGTGTAATCGGCATATGTGAGAAGACGCATTCCATAAGGCGTCTGGAAAATAAAGTTCTGTCCTATAATAGCATTTCTTACTTCTTCAAGTGTTAAAAATGGTTTCATAATTTCACCTTTTAATTTAACGAGAAAGTTTAATCATATCCTTAATTAAATTTAACCTTATTAATGATAAAAAAGTTTTTAAAAAGGAATTCGTAAATAAAATTAATTCTTATTCTTACTTTCTACTTTCACTTCAACTAAATTATAATCTTTAGACCCTAATCCAATATCTTCTGCTGCTTTCAACTGTAATTCCCAGTGTTTGGATTCTTTTCCATTAAGATTTAAGTCCAATTTATGTGTTTCCGTATCGAATCTAGGTACGTAAGAAAACCAATCATGTGTGCTATCTTTAGATATATTTTTAATATCACCCAAAATTGAATGAGGGGTCATTAAAGAAGAATGAATTAAATCAACGGCAACTTGATCTATAGCAACGGGATCCCGTGAGGATAAAACACCAATATCGCTCACAAATGGAATGTCGGAACCACCTGTACAATCGCATTGCCACGTTACATCTATAACATAATTGATATAAAAAATTTTATCCTTTCCAAAATAATCAACAACACCCGCAGCGTTATCTACCATCTGAGTTATAAATTCCTCCCGAGTTGATGCTCCAATATTTATTGCGTTATTTTTACAAACTGATTTACACATATAACAATATCTACATTTTTTCTCATCGCGCTTTAATTTACCGTCTGATCCTTCCGTTAATGCATTTGTAGGACAAATTTTCAAACAATCTTCGTAATCAGAAATTGGTGCGTCGTAATTAAATTCAAATTTTTTGCCAACATGCGCTTGAACTTTGCCTCCTTTGCTTACGCACCCAATTCCTAAATTCTTTATCGCACCACCAAACCCAGCTCCAGCGTGCCCTTTAAAATGTGTAGCTAATATCATGTGGTCAAACTCTCTCAATCTACCCGCAACTAATATTTCTTTAAATCGTTTACCATTAATTTTTTGTATTGCTATATCGGTACCAACGCTACCATCTAGCATTAAAATTTTTGCTCCCATGGTTCCATCAGTAAAACCATGCATTTTAGCTATTTCTAAATATTCCTTTTCTGTTGCACGACCACTATATTCCGTATGAGTCCCTGTAAACGCCTCTGGAGCGCCCCAACCGCACGATTCTGCTACAGATGGAACTGCTTTTAAACCCTTTACGTAATCACATAGAAATCTAATATAACTAGGACGTAAATATCTAACGTTCTCTAAAGCTCCGAAGTGAGTTTTGATTACAACTTTATCTCCTTTATTCACTTTGTTCTTAAAGCCGATTTTATCTAGTGCTAAAGGACCTTTAACTTTACTTAAACTTTCTTCATGGGTGTGTGTTCGTGCTGTAAGGTAATAGACATCTGATTTCAAAAATACCGCCTTTACAAATATTATGCTAATAAATAACTAATTTAATTATTTTTATTAGATTAATACAACATTTAAAATAAATTTGGAGTTTAAGGTTTATCTATTTTATTTATTGATAAACAAGCTAAATCCAATAAATTTGAATCTAAAATTATAATAAAGTTAAAGTTCAAGTGGTTGATATAAAAAGAAAAAATCACGGCGTTATGCTAAACCGGTTAAGTGAAAAGATTTAAATAATCGCGAAATAATTTTATTTTAAAGAAAGATAAAATTCGACCGATTCAATCAAATCTTTTGAGTTTTAATCTATCGCAAATTAAATTTGAAGGATAAGAAAATAATATAAAAATAAGATAGGGAAAAAACAAATTAAAAAATGACTCCTGCCCCACCCTGGATTTTTGTCTTTTGGTAGTGCGCAAAGCACTCGTATAATACTCCCCCTATTTTGTTTCTGACCTTCTTATTAGGTCGCGGGGCTAGGAGTCACCTTTCTACTTCTATTCTATTCTGAGCGCCAAAAAAGATTTGCAATTTTTATCGGTGGGTAACAAAACGATACTGACCGAAAGTTTTTTGTAATTCTTTTTTTTCATGAGATAGCAAATTTTTTTTTTTTAACTCCTTATCCTTTGTTCGCAAAACTTTTTCTTTAAATACATCTCGGTCGTAACATTTACATGAAAGAAGACGAATTAGTAGTGAAGATCGAGTTTTACGACCCCAAGCTCGGAACAGAGCAGGTAGTTTACGGATTAGTAAAAGCAATCAAGATAGATCGGTTCGAAACCAACGAGGACTCCTGGATTACTTTGATCGACTCTTGTAGGTTGTTTAACGTGCCTAAGATAGACGTAACGCGCATAAGCGAGTCAAACGATGGAGAGGTAATGTATAGTAAAAGCGAAGAAGAAGCGGTAGCGAGCGAGAACGCCAAAGATCTCTTGGGATTATCGAGTAGTTAAAGATTTTTTACTATAATTTTGAACCTTTTCTCGTTGAGTAGAGTTAATCTTGCGTATCAAAATAGAAAGAGTAATTGTAATATTCTTCAAGATTTTTTTAAGATGTTGGTAAAGGTTCACCGCAAGCTCCGCAAAACTTCATTTTTCGGGAGCATATCGAACCGCAAAAGGGGCAGATTATTCTACTATCTTTTGCGTTTTCTACACCTATCGATTGTAATCTTCGAGCTATAACCTCCTTATATCTGGCAGAGTTTTTTGCTTTCCATTTACTGTCTTTTAATTTTGGGTGTTTGGCAAGGTCAACTCCTTCAGGCAATAAAATAATGTTCCCATATTTTCCAACGTGAATTTCGGTTCCTGCTCTGCCTTGCCTTGCGAATCCGTTTAAAATCTTTACTAGCTCGTCTACGTTAAATTCGTTTCTCGCAAAAACTTTCGAATGTTTGCCCCATAATACTACTCTAACATCGCCCGTAGGATCGTGGAGTAAAAAAGAGCCCCCTTGCCCTTTGTTTCCGTCGTATTTTTCAAACCTAAACTTGCTGTATATTTCTTTAATTCTCCCATAAATGGTAATGGATTTCATGTTAGGCTCGATATCGCTGATTTTTAATTGAGAATCGTCAAGAGCGAAATCAAAATCTTCGTCTTCTACTATTTTAGGCGTTTCCAGAACCTCCGATTTTCTGACAAACCGAACCAAATGTCCTAACCCGCTAAAATTTTTGCTTAGTAACCATCTAAAAAAAGGACAGGAATGGAATGTTCATGAAGCTACCCTTGACAAATGGTTTGTGAAAATTGAAATGGAAATCAAGGCAGATTCATCAATTCTTGATAAAGATAATGTAATAAGAGCAGTCGCAGATCTTTTTGGCAATTATTTACGGATTTCTGGTTATGTTGCCAAAAATCCTTTCTATAAACCTTTAAGATTAATGGTACTAAGGATTGGTTCAGCTCTTCTAGATTCTGGGGCTATCACAGATAATGATTATGCTCATATTGAAGAATTAATTAACTCTCCAGGCAAATGCCATGACCTTTGGGAGGCTGTTAAGAATAATCCAAATACCATCCCTGATCCAGGTGCGTCTATTAATTTCTTGAATTTGGTTTTGGAATACGCTGGCGCAAGTTTAAAGTTGCATCACATAGAACAAATTGAAGGATATGTTGCCTCATTTATTCAATTAATCGTAGCTCATAAAGAAGGTAAAGATCACCTTTCGAAATATCCAGAATGTCAAAGAAAAGAATTAATGAGCAGAATAATTTCGGAATTAAGCTTTCTTAATATAGCGCCTTCTAGAGCAGCAATTTCTCGTATTTTGTTTGGAAATAGTTTGTATTTGGATAGTAATTTCCTTTCCACTAAACGTTCTAGTATAAAAGATCCTACGCCAAGATTGTTGAAGAGGCCAGATATTGTAAAAGTATGGAGGATTATACTAACTTCATTAGATTGGACGCCGCAAACTTTCATAGAATTAGGCATTACTTTGAGTCGCACTGATGTTGACTATTTAAGAAAGAAAGTTAAAACGATAGTGGATGACTGGATATTTGAAAATCATTATAACTTAAACTATATTTACGAAACTCCAAAACGCAAAATGAGGAGCTACAGATTCTTAACATTCGATCAATACTATTTATCTCCAGAATACGAGTTAATACAGTATCTATGGCTCACCTGTGCGATTCACGAGAATAATCCCTCTCTCACAATGGGCGGGAAATCTTCAGTTGTCAAATCCTTTGGATACAGCGAGATCAAAGATATCTTACCGAGGGGGGAACATGATATAAGTGCGAAATCTTTGAAAAAAATCCTATTGAAGTTAAATGAGTGGGCTGGGCAAGAAGCTGAGAGCACTACTTTTAACATTGCTGGGATTCCTATATCCGAAAATTTAGCCATCTATAGAATCGCCATGGATAAAATTGAAGTTTACATGAAAGAACGAGGAAAGAACTTTATTAAACCCGATAAAGAATCGTTCTACAGCAGAAAACTATGGTTCGATGAAGTATCTCGTGCATATCACGCAGTATTTCTTTTTGCTCGTCAGCTTGGATTTGATCCGTTAACATTTATGCCTTTGGCAGATAGTATATTCAAGGGAACACCTGTTCAACGCTCCGATGGTCGAATTAGATGGTTCAGTAGATACATCCGCCATCATCTCAAGCGAGATGGTAAAGAATCCATATTACTTCGCGATTTAGCAATGACCGATGTTTCCTCGCATAATTACTGGAATAACATCGCTGAAGTAGACGGAAGAGAAATTTTGCGCCGATTTTCATTGTTGATAAACAAGAATGGACCAATCACTAAGGCAGATATCACCAAAACTTTCAGCGGAGGATACGAATGGGTGCTGAATAATCCCAAGACCGGCTGGTTCAACAATAGAGAATTTGACTCTAATTTAAACGATTTTAATAATAGAAAAGAGATTTACAAATCAAAAAACGGATTAGAGAAACTAATGTATAAAAAAGGGTACAATACTTTGATTAATAGGTTTTACAGAAAAGTTCTTGACGATAAGATGCGAAGTCTCATTTTATTTACAGCACCTCCGTATAGTGGACTTAGAGATTACTCCGATTTTCTTTCTATCGATTTTTATTTTTCTAAAATACCTTATGACCTTTAGAAATTCAAAGGAGTCAAAAGATTTATATTTTAAGTTGGTGATTATAAGATCGTGAAAAAAAAAAGAACTATTTCGATAAAAAATCCAAGACTAAAGAAAATTAGAAATAATCTACGTTTTGCCTTAATAGAAGCAGTTCAAAATGAAAAATCCAAGCTATATCAAAGGAGATTTACTAGTAAATCTGGGGGTAGAGAACAAGAACTTAATAATTTAGTACAGAATTCTATATGCAAGTGTCGTAGATGTGTTGCTACTGATAAAGATATGACATACAATCCTATCGATGGAGCCTGGTACTGCGTCGATTGCTACTACGAGATGAAACAGTGGACCGCAAAAAAGAAAACTGGCGTATCCATTCTATTCCCTTAACTCTCTTCATGAGTAAGCAGACCGAAGGATTCATATCTAGCGTCTGGTAACGCGAATCTGGTGATATAAAGTTAGCAATAATTATTTTAACGGTGTTTAATTCTATTAAATTAGAACTATTAAAAAATCGAAAATAAGAATAAATATTGTTTGCCTATAAAAAGTTTAAAGCTCAGGCAGAAAGGGCTACATTAGTCAGGTTTACAGCGATCAATGTTGAATGCGGTGGTGTGTTTTCATAGCTAGATGCCCAGAATGCGCTGGTAACATGAAATTTAATCCAGACAACAGATTAATGGTTTGCTCTTCATGCGGATTATCTTTAAGTCGCTACGAATTAGATCAATTTTGGAATAAGATACGAAATGAACGGGGATTAGAAACTGATGAAGTAGCGAAAGCAAAAAACCGACGCAAGGATTGGTTGGATTGGTATTCAAAGTCAAAGGACGAAAAAAAGAATTATTAAATAATTGATTAATTTAACCCATAAAAAAAATCCTTTGAGTTAGTTTAAATTCTCCAAGATGAATATTTCTTATTTTTAAAAAATTCTTAAGTATATTTTTTAGCTCAAAAAAGCGAAAGGATTTAGTTGACTAAATTAACATAAATGTCAATTATGATAAGATCTATTATTAGATTTAAAAAAAGATTTATTAATCAAACTTTCTGTTAAAAATATCTATTAAGAATTCTTCTAATTTAACTGCTGGAATATCTAATAATGTAATTTCAAGATGTCGACCTCTCTCTGCTTCTTCAATTCTTACAGTTTTCGAAGAAATAATTTCTAATTGATTTAGTTGCCGTATATATTTCCTAAAACTCATTTTTACATGTGGTTCTATTGAATAAGTTTCGCATATTATTTGATATTCTTCGAAAGCATCATCAACTAAAGTGAATGGTTCTTTATGGTTAATTAGAGACCTAGCTATCCCATATAGCGCCAGAAGCTCTTGATCGTTTAATTGATCAATTATATCTGCTCTAAAAGTAGGGTAAACTTCATTTGAAGCTTCTCTAATAATTTCAGCATCTACGCTAGATAAGTTATTTTTATCCGCGTAGAGCCCACTTTTTCTCAAAATTTCAATTCCATGCCGCATATTTTCGTGATCAGCAACGATTTGACTCGTCATATTTAAAATATCATCACTGATAACGTATTCTTTAAACGCCACCTCGCTTCTATATTCTAAAATTTGTTTTGCCTCGTCAAAATCGTAGGGTTTAAGAGTGATCTTTTCGTTTAATCGACTTAAAATCCTTTCACTCTCAATCCTCATCCAATCTCTGTTACGAGATATTAATAAAATCGAGAGTTTAGCATTTTGATGTCCATATGTTTCAGCAATATCTAAAAAAGCTAAAACCTCTTCGGGTTTTAGTAGGTGAATTTCGTCGATAACTAATAGCATATAACCCTTTTCTCTTATTAACTGCGTTAATATTAATTTGAGCGCTTCGTCGTCGCTAAAACCGCGCCCAGATCCGTGAGTATATTTAGCCAAAAGTTCTCGTACAATTTTGCTTTTTGAGCGAAAATTTATACAATTAAAATATTCAACAAAAATATTAACATCTTTTTCTAAAGCAATACTCTTAAAATTTCTACCAAAGTATCTTGCTGTAGCAGTTTTTCCAACCCCACCTTTTCCTAAAATCAAGCAACTGATCGTAGGCTGCTCTCTTTCTTCAAGAATTCTCCTAAAGTTATATATTAAGTTTTTAATCTCCTTGTCTCGACAATATAACTTTTCGGGTACATAACTCATATCAAGCGAGCTTGCTTTCTTAAACACTGATTTCGCCATGAATTGTTTTCGAAATTCATCCTCGTCCATGATTAACTATCCTAGTCTATGATTAACTATTAATAATGTATAAGTAAATATAGAACAAATTAAGTTTAAACTTTCTTATACTTTTAAGTTTTTAGTAAAAGATTATTAGATTTATTAATAACTTGTTTTTTATAGTTTTAAATCATTATTATTTAATGGATGCATCGTTGTATACGATTGCTTTAATTTAGTAATATCGTTCTTAGCGTAGATTCTTGTTGTATTTGGAGAGCTATGTCCTAGTATATCCTGTAATTCACTAATATCCATTCCCGAACGCCTTAGGTGGGTAGCGCCCGTGTGTCTGAAAATATGAGGCGTTATAATTTTTGAATCTGGAAATCCACACTTCTCTTTTATCGATTTTATATCAGCCTGAACAACGCGAGGATTTAATTTTTGATTTCTTGTATTAACCATTAAATAATCTTCAGAACTATAAGATATCCGATTTCTCAAATGTTCCTTAAAAAGCTCTAAAGTCTTTTGATCGACAGGAACAATCCTTTCTTTACCCCCTTTCCCTTTTAACCTTATATATCCCTTATTAAAATCGATATCCCTAATTTTAATGTCACACAATTCGCTTACGCGAGCCATAGTAGAATATAACAACCTCACAGTTAAGTAATATCTTAGACTCTTTCTTGAATTAAATAGCCTCCGATCGTTCAGCTTAGTAAAAATAACTTCAATGTCAGAAACATCTAGAAATTTAGGAAGACTCTCTTCTAGTTTGATCTTTGGGGATTTAATTGTTGCCATAGGATTTTTAGTAATAAATTCATTCAAAGTTAAAAACTTAAAAAACGACCTTAGTGAAGCGATTTTTCTACTTATACCCTTTTTTGAATAATCTAAATCTTTTAGTTTTTTTAGAAAGAGCCTTATCCTTTGTCTCAAAACTGGCGATTCAAGTTCAACATCTTCTACAAGGTTAATAAACTTTTCAAGATCGTATCGATACGCTTTAATGGTCGATGGCGCACACCCTTCTTCTACTTCTTTTGAAATCAAAAAATCTTCGATAAAATCTGAAACCTTATAGTTAACCATAATAGAATAAATAGCATCGTGATATTACATAATATGGTGTAATATCCCCATATTATGAAGAATTAATTTATGAAGGTTAAAAAATAGATTTTTTTTATTCTTTCTTTGTTTTTCGTAGGTATTTACAAGCGTTTATCCCTGCACACGCATCTTCTGCAGCAGCAAAAACTACTTGATATAGACCGCATGTAACATCTCCAGCGGTATACAGACCTTTGAGATTTATATTTTGTTCTTCATCTTCTTTTATATTTCTTATCTCATCTAGTTCTAATCCAGCTTTCTCAAAAATTGAATTCGAGGATATATGAAACAAAATAAAAAGATAATAGCTTCAGAAAAAAATGGAATTTTCAGTCTTTTTTCAATTATCGGATATATTTCAGAGAAGTATTTATTTTGTCTCTCCGTCTCCATACCATCCTTTTTTAATAAATAGATATGCATTCATTGCTGCTGTTGTTGCTTCCCCAACTGCCGTTGAAACCTGTCGTATTCCACCTGTTATATCTCCTGCGGCATAAATACCACGAATATTAGTTTCTTGTTCCTTATTGACTTTAATAAAATTATAATCATCAATTTCTATGCCTGCTTTTTTCGCTAATTCATTTTCTGGCTTTACTCCTATTGCAACGAAGAGAGCACTTATATTTAATTCAGTTATTTCGTTAGTTTTATGATTTTTGATTTTTATCGTTTCTAATCTGTGATCTCTTGCTATAATTTCTTCAATAGTGCAATTAAACATTTTTATAACATTATTTAATGACATAACTTCATCTGCAATTGCTTTTTCTGCTCGCATAGTGTGACGTCTATGAATAAGATAAACTTCACTTGCTATACCTGAAAGATAAATTGCTTCTAGACCCGCTGCATTACCACCTCCAACCGTAGCAACTACTTGATTTCTAAATATAGGGCCATCACAAGTAGCACAGTAAGATATCCCATTACCTACTAATTCGTGTTCATTAGATAATCCAATGCTTTGATGTTTCGAACCAGTAGCAATTATGATGGCTTTTGCTTTTATATTACCTTTAGATGTAGTTACGGTCATTTCTTTTGGATTGATTGCAGAAACTTTATCAAAAATAAAAGTAGCTCCCCAATTTTCAGCTTGTTTCTTCATTTTTTCTGTTAATTCAAGACCTTTGATATTCCCGAAACCTGGATAATTTTCGATTTTGGGAGCTGTCCCCGCTAGGCCTCCAAAAGCCGTACCCTCATAGAGAGTAGTCTTTAAACCCATTCTTCCACCATAAATTGCAGCTGTTATTCCTGCAGGTCCACCACCAATAATTCCTAAATCTATTTCATTTTCATCAGACAATTTTAGTCACTATTACTTTGTAGCTTTCTTCAAATTTACATATAATAGTTTTAAAAATGTTTTATATTTTTTTAATTTTTTTGGTTAAATATATTCACTAACAATACGATATTATTCAAATATTACCATGATGATATTACTAAGACATAATATCAAGGTAATACAATTTGCCATAAATAAAGGGAAAGATAAATTCTAAATCTCTCCCTCCATCGCTCGTTTTTAATATTAATAAGAAAAATTAAAACCATAAATATTAATTGAGCTGTCTGAAATGTTTGCCATGAAATAATCCGGGAAAATCTTATAGTTTCCACTTTATATGAAAATTATCGTGATAATACATAATAGAGTTTAATGTCTATATATTATCAAGTTTATTCTTTCTTTAATTGCCAAAGATATCTGCACGCGTTTATTCCCGCTCGTGCACCTTCTGCTGCTGCAAAAACTACTTGAAAAATTCCCCCCGTACAATCTCCAGCAGCATAAACTCCTTTAAGATTTGTTTTTTGTTCTTTATCCACTTTAATATTTCCTATATCATCTAATTCTATCCCCGCTTTTTTGAAAATTGAATTAGAGGATATATGAGATAAAATAAATAAACAACCTAATTCAAATTCCTTTATTTCTTCAATATCTTCTGATTCAGGCTTAGTAGACTTACATACAATTTTTTGAATCACACCTTTCGAATCTGGAACTGCTTCAATTACTTCCATATTTTCAAAAACTTCAATCCCAACTTCTTTTACTTCATATATTTTTTCAGATAATTTTTCAATCCCAATATTTATGATTATCCGTACGATGCAACCCATTTGTTGAAGGGCTAAAGCATCTTCTAACATTTTTTCGTCTTTACCATATAAATAGACAACTTTATCTTTATATAATGGTCCATCCCATAATGCACTATAGGAAACACCAAATCCAAGTAATGCTCCTTCTCCTTTTATAATTTCCTTTCGAATTCCTCTTCCTGTGGCGATTATTACAACATCTGCAGTAATATTTGCATTTCTAGTTGAGACCATATTCATGCCCATACCTAACATTAGTGCGATAACATCTCCTTTTATAATTTCGACATTATCGAAGCTTTCAGCGTGTTTCCTAAACTTTTTTAGAAGCTCTAACCCTCCAATATCTGACTCTCCCAACCAATTTTGTATTTCTTTCGTTTTCGCTAAAGCAGAAGCTTCTTTTCCGTCTAATATAATAGTGTTCCTGTTTGCTCTACCACAATAAACTCCAGCACTTAGTCCCGCTGGGCCTGCACCTATTATTAAAACTTCACATTTGTGCTCTTTTAATTCCATGTGATAAAACCTTATACCTTTCTTATATTTTAATGATTTGTAATTTAATTAAAACTTTTTTCTATTTTATATTTAGAACGGAAAATTTCAATCTTAAATTCAAAATAAATATTTCACTCTTTTGGAGTCTTAACGATATTTATGTAAAATAAATTAATAATTTTATTGAAATTACTAGATTTTTAATCAAATAAATCTTTAATTCTAAATAATTAATTAATAATTTGAGTTAAAATGAGTGAAGATAAGATTAGTTTTCGAGAAAAATTTTTCTTCGGATTAAACGGATTTCCAGACCAAATGACTTATCAATTGTTCCAGCTATTAGTTTTCACGTATTATTTCGCAGTAATAGGTCTTAATCTTTGGTTGATGTGGACAGCTTATATTATATGGGCTATCTGGAATGCTTTTAACGATCCAATATTAGGCGCTTTATCTGATCGAAAAAAATATGGTAAGTTAGGGAAACGAAGGTTCTTTATCGCTATTTCTTTTATACCTTTATGTCTTATGATGATTTTTTTATTTACGGTTCCTGCTGGTATTGAATTTGCTTACTTCCTTCTTATTATAATAACTTTTGAACTAGTATATACCCTCTTTGATGTAAATGTAAAAAGTTTATTTCCTGAGATGTGGACAAATGATAAGCAAAGAGCTAGCGTTAATATAATACTAAGAATTTTGACAATTTTTGCTATCTTATTTACAAATCTTGTTCCAACTTTATTCATTGCTAAAACAGTTCCAACTATTTTTCCACCTGACCCAATAGAAATAGCTCAGATTCAATCGTATTATATTACTGCAGGAATTTATGTTGCAATTATAGTAGGAGTAATTGGTCTTTTATTTATTTTATTTGGTATTAAGGAAAAGGAAGAATTACGAGAGCAATTTGAAAAACGACCAAAATTCTTTGATTCTCTGAAAATGTCTTTTAAAAACAAGACTTTTCTTAAGTTAGTTTTTGCTAACATGTGCACTTGGTATGTTTTAAATATGTTACCTGCGATGTTTCCCTTATATTCCGCTTACGTTTTCGGAATCTCAGCTTTTTGGTATGTAGGTATATCGTTAATGTTAACTTTTATTTGCGCTGCCGCTTTTATGCCAATACATAAATGGATGGGTTTTAAATATGGAATGCGAAAAGGTTTTATGATTACTATGATCGTAATGATATTTACTTTGATCCCATTCTTATTTCTTTCAACAGATTCTATTAGTATAATTCTTGGAATGGTTACATCAGCATTAGTTGGATTCGGAATCTCAGGAATTATGTTTTACTTTGATATATTAATGGGAAACATAATTGACCAAGACGAATTAAAGACTGGAGTTAAAAGATCTGCTAGTTTTTATGGCACTAACGCTTTTATTCACAGATTTTCAATAATATTTTTTATTTCAACTGTTGCAATTGTATTTTCAGGAACGAGCTGGTCGAAGGAATATGTACCTAATCCCGGAATGGATGTAATTATTGGTTTGAGATTGCTTATGTGTGTTTTTCCATCAATAGCACTGTTAATTGCGTACTTTTTTATGAGATCTTATGATTTGCATGGAGAAAAATTAGAAAATTTAAAAAGCCAATTAAAAGCAAAATAATTATTATATAATAACATTTTTTTTATTTTTCGTCTATTTTATTTAAGTAGGTGTTAGCTCCATCATATAATTTTTATATTTATGGCGATATTGAGATTTGTTAAAAGATAAATATTGTTGTTTGTTGTTCCTTCTTTTTTTCAATATTCAAGTAAGTAAAAGCTTAAAACTTTTTAAATAATAATAAGGATTTCTAAAATAATTGTAAATATGATGTATAACTAAAATTCTTTTTTTTTTCAATTAGGTATAACTAAAACTTAAAAATAATATTATCTTCTTTTTAATTGAAAGTTTTAAAAAACAGAAATACCAATTGAAATAATTAGGTTTGATTAAAAACGCGATGTAAGATATGGGTAATAAATCGACTTGTTATGGAAACTGGGTACCTAAAAAGATTATATACGCTTTATTAATATTTGTAATTATTATAAGTATGTTATCAATAATTCCAATGCTATTAATTATGAAAATTATATTATGGATTCTTGATGGTTTTTTAATTGTATGGTTATTATTTCTATCCTATTTATATCGATTATTTGCTCATAATAATGGAGAAATACAAAATAAATTAAGAAATATCGTTTTGCAAAAACTTCCATGGAATGGTAAAGGAAAAGTACTAGATATTGGAACAGGAAGTGGTTATCTTGCAATACAGTTAGCAAAAACTAATCCTAACACAGAAGCATGGGGGATTGATTATTGGGGAAAAGGATGGAATTATTCTCTTAAAATGTGTGAGGAAAACGCAAAAATCGAGGGTGTTATGGATCGTACTAAATTTCAAAAAGCAAGTGCTTCTAATTTACCCTTTAACGACGAAGAATTTGATGCAATTATAAGTAACTTTGTATTTCATGAAGTAAGAAGCGTTAAAGATAAAATTTTTTTATTTAAAGAAGCACTACGCGTTCTAAAAAAAGGAGGTGTATTTTCTATACAAGATCTTATAAAAAAAGAAAAACCTTTTGGTGAATTAAAAGAAAAGCTTTGAAAATTAGGCCTTGAGGAAGTAAAATACTTAGATACTTTAGAGGAATTGAATATGCCTACATTAGCTCGTGCGATTTTTAGAAATTCGGGAATTATTTTTGGAAGAAAATAATAAAAAAGAAAAAATGTATTCTTATATGGAATAACTTGAAAATTTATAATTGAGTTTGAATTATCTTTAAACAAATATTTCAAAATAATCTAAAAAGTTTATCGTTACATTTTTTAATTATTTAAAATTCTAAGGAGCCACTAAAATGAGTGATTTAGATAATAAATCCGAAGTTAAGAAAGAAGGGCTAAAGTATCATATAGCTGAACCTCATGATTTATCTCCAAGGTCGAAATGGTTAAGAGATTATTATTTTAAG
>Ga0209121_10003069_pt1 | contig 16385 bp, 18 predicted proteins | sample Cruoilmetagenom3_FD_187292 | JGI IMG/M metagenome (GOLD analysis project Ga0209121, IMG submission 187292) | Oil polluted marine microbial communities from Coal Oil Point, Santa Barbara, California, USA - Sample 3 (SPAdes) (version 2) | ecosystem: Environmental > Aquatic > Marine > Oil seeps ... | reverse complement strand
ATTGAGTACCTTGATGAAAATGGCGAACAGTACACGGGCCCTGCTTACACCACAGACAACGGCATCCAATTGCTGCTTGAGCAAGGTGTTCCAGCGAACAAACTTGTGGTTGGTACAGCGATGTACGGTCGTGGTTGGGAAGGCGTATTACCATCATCACTTTCAGATCCAAGCGACCCAATGACTGGCGTAGGTAATGGTAAACTGACCGGCAGCTCTGCTCAGGGTGTATGGGAAGATGGCGTTATCGATTACAAAGGCATTAAAGCGAACATGCTTGGTGCAAACAACCAAGGCATCAACGGCTTTGAATATGGCTACGACGAAATGGCAGAAGCGCCTTACGTTTGGAACCGTACTTCAGGTCAGCTAATCACATTTGATGATGATCGCTCAGTAAAAGCAAAAGGCGCATACGTTCGTAGCCTTGGCCTTGCGGGTCTATTCTCTTGGGAAATTGATGCGGATAACGGCGATATCCTGAACGCGATGCATGAAGGTCTTGCAGGTGGAACTACTGATCCTGTAAACCGTAAACCAACCGCAGCAGCGGGCGCAGATCTATCGGTTGAAGGCCCAGCTTCTGTTTCTCTAGACGGTAGCGCTTCAAAAGACAGCGACGGCACGATTGCAAGCTACGCTTGGTCACAAGTAAGCGGAACAGCCGTAACTCTGGCCAACGCGAATGCTGCAGTTGCAAGCTTCGATGTGGTTGAAGTCGCTCAACAAGAAGTACTCACGTTCAGCCTAACGGTAACTGATAACGAAGGTGCGACTGCAACTGACACCGTTGTTGTAACAGTAACCCCTAAGGACACAGGTCCAGTCAATACAGCACCAGTTGCGATTGTTTCAGCTCCAGCTGAAGTTAATGCGGGTGACGTAGTGGTGGTTGATGCTTCGGCTTCGAGCGATGCTGACCAAGATACATTGACCTTCACGTGGGATGTGCCTGCTGGTATTGATGCTACGATTCAAGGTTCTTCAGTGAGCTTTGTCGCGGCGGAATACACGCAAGATACGACGCTGAACTTCTCTGTAACGGTCAGCGATGGCACTGATACATCGGTAGCGGCTACTTCAGTGAACGTTCTTAAGAAAACCACAGGTGGCGGTACGTGTACTAACGCTTGGGATTCAAGTGCAGTCTACACTGGCGGCGACCAAGTGACTCAAGCTGGTAAGGTTTGGGAAGCAAAATGGTGGACAACCGGTGAAGATCCAACAACGACAGGCCAATGGGGCGTCTGGAAAGAGATCGGCCCTGCGAGCTGTGCTAACTAAAATGGGATTTAGCTCAACACGAGCTAAGCACCCACTAACCCCCTAAAAGCAAAGGCCAATCAGAGAATGTCTGATTGGCCTTTTTATTTATATTTTCTTAGCCTTGAGCTAACGATCTTTATACTGATGACCTTTTTAAGTATGCTCGTTGGGTTTAGCCAATTAAGTTATCAAAGCTCTCAAATACTTGCGGGCACTTCATCACTCGTCCGTGACCTTGGCCTCGAGTGGCAATCAAGGTGACGCGATCCATTTCATTGGCAGCACGTTGAGAGACATCAAACTTAGTGAACTTGTCTTTCTCATCATGAACAATGATCGTCTGCGATTCGCGAAGCGCTAATTTACCATAAGGATCCACTGATTGAATTGGGTAGTTAAACTGCTCTTCCACTTCACCTACAACCGCCTCAAACAGCTTCATTGAGTAACCAGAACGTGCCACACTGCCAAATAGGTTTTCTAGGTAATCCAACACAGGCGCGATCAGCAACATTGGCTTGTTTTCCAATTTAACGTGCTTGCACTCCAACGCAGAAGCAGTGCCCATGCTGTGGCCAACCAAACCTGCCACTTCACCAACCGAATCTAGAATGGCCTCTAAACCGTTCACAAACGCTGGAATATGACCATGTACACCATCACTGCCACCATGAGCAGGGTGATCGTAAGCCAAAGCCGTAAAGCCTTTGGCTGCGATGTGTTCCATGAGAGGGAAAAACTGACTCGCTGTCCCCGACCAACCATGAGTAAGCACCCAAACCGGTCCAGTACCCAGAGAGTATGTCTTCAATACACCGTCACGACCTTTGATCTCACTTTTAATCAAACCTTTTGGATCGGCATTCTTTTGCTCGGTGCGCATTGGAGTCAGCAGCAATTTACGTGCTGTTTTCTTCGCATGGCTAGGCGCTAGAATATAGTGAAGGTTTGTCGTGGCACCAATTAAGCTGCGCTTAAAACTGAATTTGTTCGATGTATTAAAATAGATTTTGTCACTCATGACCTGTCCTTGTTTCGCCATACAACTTGGCGGATAGAGCTCGGCCCCAGAAATCGAACGACCGTGCTATTTGTTTATCTAAAAAATGACGGTAATTTATTATCACTTACCGCCACTTCTATAAAATTGTGGTCAGCCTTACTAAAGCAAAACTTACGTTTTTTACGAATAAAATGATTTTCGAGTAAAACTTGTCAGCAATCTAAACCGCTTTCCAACTCTCTACTAAACGTTCTACGCCACTCCAGAAATGAGTGTGACTCGCTTGCTGACCTCGTAAGGAGTAAAACAAGTTAGCACTCAAATAAAGCCCATATAACTCAAAAGTTGCCTGTTTAGGTTCTAAATCAACTCTAAACTGCTTGCTCTCGATCGCTTTAGCGACCTGAATGGTCAAGTAATCAATCCACACTGAAATGGTTTTCTGCAGTGCCTTCTGAATCACAGACGTTTCGCTGCCTGCATCTTTCCATGCATCAATAAACATGCAGCTACCTTGAAACGAGTGATTCCAACCCAGCCAATTATCGAGCAGCTGTTTCAATTTCGCTTCAATGTCACCATCTCCCAACTCTCTTGCAGGCGTGATGACTCTTTCAGTGAATATGGCGTTGGAATACTCGAGCACAGAGAGTTGTAGGTTCTCTTTAGAGTTGAAGTGCGCGAACAATCCACTCTTAGACATACCACACTGCTTGGCTAATTCGCCAATCGTTAAACTCTCGAGACCATTTTCACTCGCAAGCGCGAATGCATGGCTCAAAATATACTCTTTGGTTATCTTTCCTTTGCTCATTATTCACCAATGATAAATCTGATGATTATTTTTAGCACGTTCGTACTTTTTTTCAAAGTTTTTTGCTTAACCGCAGGGATTTAATTTCTCTTATCAAAGAATTGTGGAAAAATGCGACAGTATTCAAAGGATATTGAGCGAAGCAGCTATTGATCGAAGTAAAAATTGATCGAAGCAGCGCCAAGTTAAGCCGTTATTCAGTTATTCAGTTATTCAGTTATTCAGTTATTCAGTTATTCAGTTATTCAGTTATTCAGTTATTCAAAAAGTAACGACTCAATTAAACAACAAAGGAAAAATAATGAACACACTTTGGGAACAGTTTGCGTTTTCGGCGTCAGTAACAGGCCCCATCTGTCTAATGCTGTTTCTTGGTGTGATGCTCAAGCGAATCGGCTTGATCAATGACAACTTCATCGATGTCGCATCAAAGGTCGTCTTTCAGGTCACTCTACCAGCAATGCTATTTTTGAGTATTGTTCAGTCTAACCACGATTTTTCGGCTAGCGGCAAGCTCGTTATTTTTGGCTTGGTGGCGAACCTTGTGTTCTTCATATTTACCACGGTAAGCACGAAAATAGCCTTTAAAAAACCAGAAGACCAAGGCGTAATAGTGCAAGGTGGCTTTCGAGCTAATACCGCCATTATTGGACTCGCCTATGTTGCAAACATCTACGGCAACGACGGCGTTGCGCTCGCAGCTCTTTATGTCGCATCACTGACCGTTCTCTACAACATTCAGGCGGTTATCGCACTCACTCCGAAGGGTCAAGAGTCTGGTGATAAAGCCGTTCAAGTGATTATTAAAACACTGACCAAAAACCCTCTGATTATCTCTATCGCAATGGGGGTCTTGTTTTACTTACTGTCGATTCCAGTGCCGAAAATGGTGTCGGATGCAGGACAATATTTTGCCAATATGACCTTACCACTGGCTCTTTTATGCACTGGAGGGTCGCTTGACATACGATCTCTGAAAAAAGATAAGGGCCCCACCTGGTTCTCTACGGGATACAAGCTGGTCTTGGCTCCGCTGCTAATTACTTCAGTTGCTATATTCTTCGATTTTAGAGGATTAGATCTTGGTCTTATTTTCTTGATGAGCGCCGCGCCAACCGCTGCCGCAAGTTACGTAATGGCGCGAGCGATGGGGGGAAACTCTACCTTAGCCGCCAATATTATCGCTCTAACGACTGTCGTTTCTCTTATCACTTGCACGCTTGGTATATTCGCACTCACTGCAATGAATTTAATATAGCTGCGACAGGCTTCAAATAATCAACACAAGCCTTAAAACTAAGGCCGCAAGCCTTGATTTAGGACTAACGTATTCGCCATAAAGACTGTTAGATTTTACGAAATTTTTCTTAGAGATCTGATATGTCTTCCGTTCAACACACGCCTGCACAACGCATTGCCAGTATCGAGTTGGGCCGAGTGATTGCTATATTGGCGATCATTGGTTTACATGGCCAAATGGCACTGACTTATTGGCAAATCAATGAAGTGCCATGGATTGGTTATGTTCTTAACCAAGCCGCGCGCTTCGCCGTGCCGCTATTCTTTCTTATTTCCGGCTATCTGATCCAACCTAAACTCACAGCGTCGCCTTGGACAACCTTCATCAACTACTCCAAACCACTACTCAAAGTTTGGTTGGTATGGAGCATCATCTGTCTGGTCATGCCATTCAACCTCGCTAAGGTTGAAGAATTGGGTTACTTAGGCGAACGCCAAGGTTACTGGGGCTTCCTAATGAACACCCCGCTCAACTCTTTCTTAGAGGGCGGACTAGTTCACTTATGGTTCCTTCCTGCTCTAATGTTCGCTGTTTTGATCATCGCCTTAATGGTTGAGATGAAACTCGACAAACTGCTATTACCAACGGCTATTCTACTTTACGTATATGGTGTGTTGGCAGGCAGTTACACAAGCTTAACCGACCTCAGTGCACCGTTCTTCACTCGTAACGGCCCATTCTTTAGCACACTGATGGTGACTTTAGGCTTCCTGATTCGCCAACATCAATGGAAGGTGTCGTCAACAAAGGCCTTGGGGTTCTTAGCGATAGGCATGTTCATCCACTTTGCCGAAGCTGCATGGCTAACCAACTTTGATGTCGGGTTTAACATGAATGATTTCTTGTTTGGAACCACATTATGGGGCGTAGGTGTATTTATGTGGCTTCTGGCCAATCCAAATATCGGCAACTACGCATGGGTTCGTTCTATTTCAAACCGAATGTTGGGCATCTACGTCAGCCATTTGTTAGTTATTATCGTGCTGTTCAATGTTTGTGGAATATTAGGTATCACAGAGATCGGTAAAGATATCACTGTATTCTTCGGCACCTTTATCCTGAGCTTTATGTTGGTTTCGGGTATCGAAAAGACACCTCTGCAACGCTGGTTGCTTCGCTAACAGCCATCTCACCGGAAACGTTAAACTCTCTTCCCAATATTTATCTGCCAGTGAAAACACTAACCCATGGTCACTGGCAGTTTTTACTTAACTCAAGTATCGACATCCATCTAAATATCTACACAATCATAAGTATTTACACAAACCTCAATATTTACACAAACCTAAGATAAATATCGACAACCTTCATTTGATACTCACCGTTATCCCTCGATCTCTTTTAGCCATTGACGTGGTGATATACCAGAGACATGTTGAAACGCACGAGAGAAGCCAGAGTAACTGCTGTAACCAACCTCATCAGACACCCAATTAATTGGCTTACTTTGTAACAGTAAAGACTGAGCCACTGAGATACGCCACTTTTGTACGTAATCTCCGGGCGTTTCACCGACCTCTCTCTTAAATGCCTCGATAAATTGAGTGCGAGACATCGCAGCCAATGATGCCATTTCCGCAACCGACAAATGACGAGCAGGCAATCTGTGGATAGCGTTCATTACAGGAGCGAGTCGAGTATGGGCAAGAGCTGAAAATAGCCCTTTATCAATTTTCTGTTGTTCAATGAGATGACGGAAAATTAAAGCCATTAATGCATCACTAAATTTATCCATTAAGTATTGTTGGCCTGACGATTCTTGGCTCGACTCCCGAAACAACACTTCGATCACTGGAATTAAGTTAGGTGCTTCATCAAACGGAATCACTATCACATCAGGAAGAGCAGACAACAAAGGATTCATCTGCCCTGCTCGATATTCCACATTCGCGCACACCAACTCTGCCCCCTCCCCCACCCCTTCAATCGCATGTGGCGTGCTGTTAGGCAAATACACCATGCAAGGCTGTGAAAGTTGCTTACTTTCCTTGTGAGCACGAGATAAGGTCAGCTTCCCCGCGCTCAACACATGAAGATGTCCTTCCTTACCCTGTCGTGGCTTGAATGACGATACACCACACAGATTTCCAGAGTAAAAAACACCAGTACGTATCGAGAAATGTTCCATTAGTTGTGACAGCAGATCCATGCATCCTCCGAACGATTCGCTTACTTTTTAGTTCTTTTGTCCCTCTATAGACCGGACTAGTGGGCTAATTTATTCAAACAAGATAACCAAAGAAGACAAGGAAATTGTTATGTCATACATCAAACCAGCCAATAAAAAACTCACTCTAATGGTAGCGTTACTAGGTACCAGCTTCTCGCTAATGGCAGCAGATATCGACATGAGCGTTGATAGCAATGACATAGCGATCAAAGGCTATGACCCAGTAGCTTACTTTACTGATTCGGGCGCCGTTCAAGGCTCATCAAAATTCACAGCAACTTATAAGAACGCTATTTATCAGTTCGCAAGCAGTGAAAACCGAGATCAGTTTCGTACTAACCCTGAAGCTTATGCGCCTCAATACGGTGGCTATTGTGCCTTTGGTGTAGCTATGGGCAAGAAGTTTGAGACCGACCCTAATGCATGGAAAGTCGAAGATGGAAAGCTATATCTGAACTTGGACAAATCTGTACAAAAACGATGGTTGGAAGATACACAAGAATTTATCCAAGATGCCAACAGTAACTGGACGACGATCAAAACTGTCGAAGCTTATAAACTCTAGTCGATAAGCTCTAGTCGACAAGTTTTAGCCTATAAATTTGTCCACTACTCATTTTAGCCTTCAACGTTTATCCATTGCCCATTAATAAAAACGGAAGCGACCGAACGCTTCCGTTTTCATGTCGACGATTTAACCATGGATAAGTAGTCAACTAATGGTGACACCACAATAAACAACGATGTGACACTCAAATCAGAGAAAAGCATAAAGCCCTCAGCACGAATCAAATTCATTTTTACTCTATACTTCTGACAGATAAGCTTTTCTTTTTCAGGAAGAATAATGATATTAGCTAGGATTGTTGCACTCGGGCTTTACACTCTATCAACACTCACCTATGCCGCCCCATGGCAATTTGTGAAAAGCGAAGATGGAATCGTCATTGATAAGAGGCCACATAGTGAAGGCTTGGTAGAAATACGAGCGAAAATGCAAACACCGACCAGTTATTCTGGTTTTTTGTTATTGCTGGAAGATAGCGACAATGTGCCGAACTGGATAGACAATGTATCTGCAAGCCAAGTGTTAATGCAAATTTCTGAAACTGAAAACATCGTCTACACCCAGTTTAAAGCACCTTGGCCTGCTAGAAATCGAGATATGGTGACCTACTCCCAGTACAGCGTCGAAGATGGACAGTTTGTTTTATCGATTAAGGATGCTTCGAACTATTTGGCAAAAGAATCAGGGTATATTCGAATCTACGATGTGGACGCACTTTGGACATTGCAACCACTTACCAATGGCAATACCTACATTACCTATACTGCGTATGCGAACGCGGGTGGGATATTACCAAATTGGTTGATGAACAAGTTATCGATCGGCAGCGCACTGAGTACGTTTAAAGGGTTGAAAGAGCAGCTACCAAAATACCAAGGCCAGCAACACCCTCACCTGCCAAGCGAGTCTCGCTAGCTATATAACTGCCAATAGTGGAAAGCAAACCACTAAGGCCTTCTTGCCAGATCTCGAGCTAAGATCAGTGCTAAACCAAATACCTGAAGAAAAAGCGCGATATTCTTGTAGAAAGCCATTTTCTCATCGAGCCTTTGTATTAACTCAACCAAGGTTAGGTTATCCAAATAGTAATCGTCGATTCGTGTTCGTTGTGCTTCTTGAGCACGGTTTATCAACACCATAATCTCGGGTAAATTAGCCAACGAAATCGTTGGCACTTCATCACTCACCCAGCGCCTGAGCTGGCCGCGCAACGCTTCATTGAGAACTGTCGCAGGTTGAGCCACTTCTGTTGGTCGTTTATCAAGGTGAATTAGAATGGCTTCACGCTTGCGTTCTAGGGTTTCGATCGTATTCCAGGCTAGTTGTATCGAATATACATTGCCGTATTTGCGATCGTTGTATTCCGCTTTTTCCGCTTCAAGTTTATCTAACACCAAGCTCGACATAACAATCGCCATGATGTTGAGTATCAGACCTGCAAGGACAATTGCCCAAGCAGGAGGAAGGCGTAATACCATAATGCTCCCTAGAACATTTTATCAAAAGGTAGGTAAGCTAAGTTTAGGACAATCAAAGAGATCATGCAGATAAGCGTTAACACCATACCCACTTTTCGACCCTTAAAATTTTCCGCTAGAATTCCTTTAGCATGAATCACACGTCCCAAAAGAAAAGCCACGCCCAGTACATGAATAAACCAAACATTGGCTCCGTTCATCTCTAAGAACCCCATCAAGATAATTGTAATGGGGATATAATCCATTGCGTTGCTTTGTGCCGAGCGTGCTATCTGCAACGACTCAACACCGCCATCGGCGTAAGCGACCAGGTTCGCTCGCCTCTGCTTAATAACTTCGATCGCTAACCAGATCATGACGACCGTCAGCAAGGCTGCGTAAAGTGCTGTAACCATTATGTTTCCCTATCACTTGGTGTTAATTCGTCATACATTACCCATCAATTCATTGGTGCAGTCAATGCAAAATGATATTTGAGCCCGAAAATATGTAAGAGATCTCTTACATGTAACGTAAGAGATCACAATTAAGCTTCGCAGAAAACACCTAAAAAACAAACCCAACCCTTTGTTTTGTATGAATCTACGCATATTTATTTCAGTTAGCGTATTCATTTATTTCTTACCATCAATTGCGAGCAAAGCCTCCAAAGTGTTTAATACACAGGTCGACAGGGAGTTGGCAGGAACAGGAAAAAGCCTAACGGATTAGGTATCTTCAGGACGAAGATTTGATGACTTAGGATGAGTGATCAGCATGGAAGTTTTCCTCTAGGATAGAGCCACTCGCCAGGATGACGAGTTAGCAAGGACACCGCTAGGAAGGCGACGAATTGGATAGGTTAAAGGATTTAGCCACGTCAAGGAATGATGCAGGGAGCACCAGTTACCTATTGAAAAATTAGTAACGCGCAGTAGCAGGATGGCTACAAAAAGAATAAACCCCGTTTGGTGAAAGCCAAACGGGGTTTCCTTTTTTTTTAGCGTTTGAAAAGTCTCATTGGCAATTCATTTACCATAAACCCTAAAAAGTTTCGAGAACTGTCATTCTACAAAAGTTATAGAATAATATTCATCAAGAACATCGCACCAAACGCATTCAATACTGAAATCGCGATCATCACTGGAATATAGCGACCTTCAATACCAATTGGTCCCATGATACGTCCCATGTATTGCACCAACAAACTTGAAGATAAACATCACAGCAACCGCTAGGCCAATTGACGAAGTTACCGCCAAATAACCATCCATAACTGGAAGGGTGAACAGTACTGTACCTGAAGAGAAGAAGTTAACGATCGCCCCGCGCCAGCATCAGTACTTTGAAGCGACGCAATCAATGCTAAGCCTGAGTTGCCAGGAGTATCCATCAAAGCTAATACTTTCGCCACCGTCTTTCTTTTTCACTATAATCTATTGAATTATTAAGATATCTATCACACCCCACATGCTTATTTAGGTCTACGCTTTTACCCGTGTTAATAACTTATTAACTTCGGAGCGTAATCCATGCTAGGTATCCAGCTTTCAGCTGTTCTCTCTCTATTCTTCTTTTCAACGGTAGCAGCTGCTTCCACTTCTCAGCTAGGGGAATCGCTCAGTCTAACCAACTCGTTTGCTGGCTACCTGTCGCTGACCATTTTCGTTGTCGCCTACATAGTGGTGATGATGGAAGAATACCTAAAGCTCAGAAAGTCAAAGCCCGTGTTACTGGCAGCTGGCTTAATCTGGATTATCATTGGTTTCACTTACCAAGAACACAACCTTGTCGAAGTGGCCAAACAAGCCCTTGAACATAACTTACTAGAATACGCTGAACTACTGCTGTTCCTACTCGTGGCCATGACGTACATCAGTGCCATGGAAGAGAGGAGGTTATTTGATGCATTGCAAGCGTGGATGGTAGGCAAAGGGTTCAATTTCCGGTCTCTATTTTGGTTAACAGGTATTCTTGCATTCTTCATTTCCCCCATTGCCGATAACCTCACCACGGCTCTATTGATGTGTGCTGTGGTTCTTAAGGTCGCAGGCTCTAATCCAAAATTCGTTAACCTCGCGTGTGTGAATATCGTGATAGCTGCCAATGCCGGCGGCGCATTCAGTCCGTTTGGGGATATCACGACACTAATGGTTTGGCAGGCTGGACATGTCAGTTTTACCGAATTCATTCCGTTATTTATTCCTTCAGTGATGAACTACTTGGTTCCAGCACTGATCATGTCTTACTTTGTTCCAACCACTCAGCCCGATACTGTGCACCAACACATCGAGTTAAAACGTGGCGCAAGGCGAATCGTCTTCTTGTTCATCATGACAATCGGTACCGCGGTCGCTTTCCACGCCGTGCTTCACTTCCCTCCTGTAATGGGCATGATGATGGGGCTCGCCTACCTCCAGTTCTTTGGGTATTACCTACGCCAGACCTTGCCCAATTCGCTCGCTAAGAAAAAAGCGGTGGCGATTGCTAACAAAGACGAAGGCGCGCTTAAGAGATTAGGTTCAGTCGTGCCATTTGATGTATTTCGTAGGGTATCTCATGCCGAGTGGGACACGTTATTGTTCTTCTACGGTGTCGTAATGTGCGTGGGCGGCTTGAGTTTGTTAGGTTACTTAGAGCTTGCCTCTGGTGTGATGTACAACCAATGGAACCCAATTTGGGCCAACATCATGGTCGGGATCTTGTCTGCTATTGTCGATAACATTCCGGTGATGTTTGCGGTGCTGTCCATGGAGCCACAGATGTCAATAGGTAACTGGCTATTGAATACCTTAACTGCAGGTGTTGGGGGCAGCTTGTTGTCTATTGGTAGTGCAGCAGGCGTGGCGTTGATGGGGGCAGCGCATGGGAAATACACCTTCTTTGGGCACTTAAAATGGATGCCAGTGATCATGATAGGTTATGCCGTCAGTATCGTCGCTCACTTATGGCTTAACAGCGCTCTTTTCTAATTAGACAACTCGCCCAAAGGCTTCTCAACCCTTGTCCAGACATTGCTTAGTTGCATCGCTGGGCAGCGGTTGCAGGTGAGTACCGCACCTTGATGTTGAATCCGCATTACCAATCCAGGGTCAACTCGACTATTTGCGGAATTTAATTTAATGTTGATCAAATCATCTTCGACACGATACGTGCGGGTAACGGTATTACCCATAGTTTGATAAGTCACTTGCCCCGATTCGAACACTAAATAGCTGCCATTCTCAGCGTTCTCATACATGCCTTTGAACAAAACAAGCTGTGGTACTTCGAAGGGGCGACTCGTGTCGGTTAAGCAGCCAGTTAGCAATAATGCGCTACTGCAGCAGAATATAAGTGAATAACGGCTATTCATTTGAGCATCCTTGCTTGGAGAATATAGTTAAATAGTATGCAACTAAACTAGTATTTTCCAGAAAGCGCCAATTTTATTGTAAAGTCACTCTTTACGTCCCTAGCCCATGAGTTTTTAACCATAAATCGATACATCAATGAATGGCATTAGTACTCAATATCAATTTGTGCACCATGAAAAGCAATGCACTCTCGATAAAGCCCAATCAACATTCTCTACAGAACCTATCTACTCCTGTTCCCTTCCTTCGATAACCAATAAGCGTTGCTTTCGTTCGACACCACCTGCATACCCGGTCAGCTTGCCATTTTTACCAATCACACGGTGACACGGCACAATCACTGACACCGGATTTTTGCCATTCGCTAGACCAACAGCACGCACCGCTTTCGGATTGCCAATCGCATCAGCCAATTGTGCATAGCTCCAGGTTTCACCGTATGGAATCGTCGTGAGAGCTTGCCACACCGACTGCTGAAACGGTGTACCCTTGGCTGAGATCGGCACAGTAAATTGAATGGCTTCGCCAGAAAAATATCGATTGAGCTGGTCGGCAACCAATTCAAAGATCGGAAAGTCATCATCTCGAACGCCTAACTGATCTGGCTTGGTTGTGTATGTTTCAAACCAAAGACCGAGCAGCCCTTCATCGTTCCCCTGTAAAGTCACGGTTCCCAGTGGGCTCTCATAATAAGTAAAACGGTTAGCCATAATATCTCCTAGCCTAGTACTACAGATGTTTGTGTATTGTAGATGTTTGTGAGCACTCTTTATTTTAAGACTGATTCCAGCAGTGGAACGTGGCGTAGCTTCCCCAAGGCGAAACACTCTCTGTATTAATCGTAGAGCGATGCTCAATGAACTTCTTCACCACCAAATCGCTAATCAACAGGTGGTTAGGCTCACTTAGCCCTCTGAGCAGCGCGTACTGAATCGTCCAAGGCCCAATGCCCTTTAGGTCAATCCACTTAGAAGGGTGTTCGGCTTCGTTGTCGACCATGTATTCGGCAAAACGCTTTAAAGTTTCCTTACGACTTCCCGGCATTCTTAAAAAGCTCACATCAGCATCAGCTATTTGTTTAGGTGTTGGGAAATACGCTTTCTCAGATGCATAAGCAATTTGTTGTAAGTCAGAGCACTCTTGGGAATTAGCCAACTCTTGTAAAACAGAAGCTTGATGCGTACCAGAAATCTCTCGCACCAGTAAGTTGAGTTGGCCGATCGCTGCTGTTACTGAGACTTGCTGCCCTAGAATCGCTCTTACACCAGCCTCCCAAGCACTCCAAACGCCAGGAATACGGATACCACTCTTGGCAACCAAGTTAGGATCAATGGTCATAAAAAAAGCCTCAACCTTGGCAATATCGACATCAAGGTCGAACATACGTCGAATGTTAGCAATCAAACTTCTTAATTGGCTTATATCGTCCAACTCAAATTCAATATCTAAGCGGTTTTCTTTTACTAAGGTGGCCTTGAACCAGCCTTTAGAACCATTCACATTCACCGTGCGTTGATAATAGTTTTCACCGATGCCCTCCAGACCTTCAATCATTCTTCGTCGATAAAAACCCAACAGGTGCTCCCAATCTAAAGGGCCATGAAAAGAAAGTTGGATATGGTTACTCAGGTAGTTGCTGGGTTTAGAGCGTCGGATTTGGCTTGGTGAGAGCTTCAGCTCTTTTAAAAAGGCATCATTGAAACGGCGTATACTGTTAAAGCCGCTCGCAAAACCGACATCAGTAATGCTCATGCTACTGGTGTGCAGTAACTGCTTCGCAAACATTAACTGGCTATATAAGCTGTATTGCTTTGGTGACACACCGATGTAATTGTCGAATAAGGTTCGTAAATAGCGGTCTGAGATACCCAAACGAGCCGCAAGTTCTACGATTGAGCCTGAATTCAAAGCACCGTTATCGATCAATTGTAAAGCACGCAAAAACGTTGTTTCGACGCCTTTCCACGCGGGTGAGAATGGTGCGCTATCAGGGCGACATCGTAAACAAGGACGATAACCCGCTTTCAAAGCCTGAGCTTGATGAGAAAAGTATTCGACATTTTCTTCTTTGGGCGGGCTTGCCGGGCAAATAGGTCGACAAAAGATACCTGTCGTTTTTACTGCGGTAAAAAACACGCCGTCAAACCGAGCATCTCGAGAGTAGCGAGCCAAACTACACTGCTCAGTCGTTAAGACACTGTTGTTATTGATATTTTTTAACATGTCATACTCTTCTAATTAACGGCTGCTCTTTTTCCAATAACTAAAAGTCTACCGCGAACCGCCATTGCCGCTAGCCACTTTCGGAAGTGAAGGTTAAATAAATCACAAAAACAGTTTTATTTTCACTCAATTCAGCTATTTTTAATAGGTAGAAGGGATACTTCTAACAACGTCAACAACTGGTACTTAGCACATTAAGATGCAGAGACCTATTGGATAAAAAGGAAAAAGGCTATGGATCTTCATACGTGTCGAATTGTGTTATCAAACCAACAAATTCTCACCAGTCAATCAGTCGAGCAATCTCTCAGTTACCTTGAGGATCAAGCCGACATCGGAATTTCTATGATCGAAATTGATGCTACCGATGGAAATCAAATCCATTCGTACATGTCTCGCTCTCTTGAAGAGTCAATCGAGAATCTAATGAACTTATAGTTCCGCCAAATAAGGCACATTGACCAGGCTTAACTTCTTTTATGTGGGTTAGAACTGACTTTTGATTTGGTTTAGAGCTTATCTTTGATTTAGAAAATATTTATGTTTTAAAGAATGGGATGATCTCGGATTTAAAAATAAAGTTCTCGCTGGTTTAAAAACAAAAATGGCTCCTTTAACAAGGAGCCATTTTTTTATGAAAACATCGTGAAATTAAAACTAAGCGTTTGGAGCTTGCTCAGCTGCTTGTTGAAGCGTATACGCCGTTGATGGGTCAATCTCATTAACCAATTGCTCAACCTGCATGATAGCGTCAACTGAAGTACTGCTTTTACGGTAGCTCAAGTAAATAGGGCGATACCAGTCTTCAACCCCTTTAACCTTGTGTAACTGACCCGAAGCAATAAAAGGTTCAACCAGAGATACAGGTAGGTAGGCACTCCCCCCTTTCTCCAAAATGAAGTCAAGGGCAATACGAGCCGTAGAGGTACGTAGATACGGCGCGGGCACTTTTGGGTGACGCTCGGCGTGTTCAGAACCAAAACGCGTTCCCCAGTCGACATAAACATATTTATGTTGGAATACAGATTCCAGATCATCTTGTTGCGTTGATACCAACACCAAAACCAAATCAGCGACTTTTTTACAGTTCAACTCTTCCGCTTTGATCTGATCGAAAGCGAAAGCCATATCTAAGGTGCGTTCAAGTAAATTTCGGTTGAGTTGCTCACGCCCCATCACCTCGGCCATAAAGCCATAACCACCAAAAGAATCGGTTACTACACTCAAACAATTTTGCAGATACGCATCCCAAATATTCGGTGTACCACCCAGTGTTAACTGCAAAGCTTTACCACTCTCCAACGACAGCTCAAATTTAGCTTGTTGTAAGGTAGACACCATCACTTCCGCATAACCAATCAAACGCTCACCGGAAGAGGTGAGCTTGATGTTATTGCGATCACGAATGAAGAGCTGAGTATCAAAATAGCCTTCTAGCTGTTTGATACGCGCACTCACCGCCGCCTGTGTCAGATACAAATTTTCTGCTGCACGCCCAAAATGGCGCACCCTTGCAACCTCAAGAAAGGTTCTAAATACTTTCACATCCATCAAATACATCTCTGTAATAAATCTGCTAACTAGCCGATCTAGGATTGTTTATCGTAAAGGCAAAAACGTTTTGTTTTCTATTTTTGCCTTTTAACAATATTTTCGCGTGAACAATAAACACTAATTTCTATCTAACCACATTACTGAGGCTGATATGTCTGAGACCGAATTCCGACACGGAAAAAAACGTTTTTATGACACCATTAAATTCCCACGAGGGTTCGCTAAGTCAGGTGATTTTACTCTTTCAGAAGAGGAAATCCTAACCTTGTTTGGTGACACTATGCTTGCACTTGAAACTGGTGAACTCACACCAACCAATGCTGAAGAAAAACACTTCATTAAAGTGCTATCTCACCCTCATAAGGCTAAGTCCAAGTTAGAGCGTGTTTGGTTGAAGTACATTCAACTAGCTCGTGGACGCCGTCGCTTTCATACCCTAAACGGCTGCAAACGCGGTGAAGTGCCTAGGGAAGAATACGAAAGTGAGTTAGTGTTAGAAGATTAGTAAAATAGCTCAAAGTGATACCTCATCACTTTGGGCTTTTTTTTGCCTTCAACACACTTTACCTTCGCAACAGTTAAGTTTAGCTAACCCGGCTGGTTTTACCAATATATATAAATAATTCATAACGATAGCACCGAGACACCTCGACTCAGGCATAATCTCAACGGTA
>Ga0209121_10003068_pt1 | contig 16385 bp, 17 predicted proteins | sample Cruoilmetagenom3_FD_187292 | JGI IMG/M metagenome (GOLD analysis project Ga0209121, IMG submission 187292) | Oil polluted marine microbial communities from Coal Oil Point, Santa Barbara, California, USA - Sample 3 (SPAdes) (version 2) | ecosystem: Environmental > Aquatic > Marine > Oil seeps ... | reverse complement strand
CACGCTCGTGGCCCAACTCCAGAACACGCTTCAGGAGCTGGTTAAGACAGATAACCTCGAAGATCTGGAGATCGAGGTGAAATCCGCTGATGATCGCATCATCGTCGACGAGGTCACCCTGGACAGGGCCAAGCATATGGTCACCTACCGAGGTAATCCGGTAGACCTGACGCCGACGGAGTTCCGGCTGCTTGAGTGTCTGATGAACCGTGTCGATGAAGTTTGCTCGCCACAAGAACTCGTTAAATGCGCCCAGGGATACGAAACTGATGCCTGGGGTGCGCGCTCAATCGTGCGGGTGCACATTCGGAGGCTCAGGCGCAAGCTGGAGCCCACGCCGGAGAACCCCCGGTATATCCTGAATGTACGCGGCATCGGCTACGTTTTCTCCTCAGAAGCCGAGTAGCAAAAAGAGCCTCAGGAGCCATTGGGATGACAAAACAGACCAGCCGCGAGCACGTGATCAAGATGCAGAAGTTACGTCACGCGATGACACGGCTGCGCAACTTCCGGGGTGCCGTGCCGGCGGAAGCACCCAAACAGTCTTGGCTCGCCCGACTCACGGAACGCTTGGGGATGGACACGTCGAGCGTGATCACCAAGCAGGGCTGAGCACACCGTTGTGGCCGGCACGAAACAACGCGGACCCTTGAAGTCCGCGTTGTGGTATTCCAGATACGTTCGCACTGAGCAGAGCGGCACCGCTCACCACCAGACGAGGAAGAACTCCTTCTGCACCTCGCTCGCAGCGCCCAGGGCAGCTTCCGCCTGCAGGACCAGCCAAGTGCCCGACCGGACACTGTCAAGCGGCAAAAAGGTCTCCAGACGCCCATTACCGTCGGTTCTCAGAACCCGAGTGAGTTCCGGAAGCTCTTGACCGGGATCAGTGCTCACCGTGAGTCTCACAGTGGCATCGGGCACCGGCGCGTCAAGCCAATCATCAAGCACGACAACAGTCACGTTCTGCCCCGCATCCTGCCCCGCCATTGGGTTGGACAGACCAATGGCAACACGGAGATCCTGAACGCCCAGACTGCCGTACCTGTAGGAAGCGGGCTCCAGCACGTCGGGGGGAATCGTGCCGCGATGTGCATTCACGTAAATCTCCCCAAGGTTCCCGACAGTCATCTGCGAGGTCATAGGATCCCAGATGAGCTTAAGGCGCTGAAAATACTGCACCACCTTTTGGTTCTCGAGCAGCATCTCGCTGATAGGGTATCCGAAGAAATCCACACCACCGTGGGTGCGAAAGTATCTCAGGAACATATAGGTGACGACGTGCCCCGTCTCGGAGAAGTAGACCTTGCCCGCCAAGATCGGTGGCGCCACAGGATCTTCGCGCAAACCTAACTCATCCCCTAAGAGTCCCAACTGAGTTTGATAGGGTTCAGGGTTCAGAGGGTGCCACTCCGCTCGGGCCTTCTGGAAATACTGGACGAGGATACCGCTCTCGTTGTAGGGTGAGGAAATCGGGTATCCAAAGATCTCCAGTTCCCCATTGGCCTCGAAGTAATCCAGGAAGTTATCGGTCACCCAGAAACCGGTCTCTTCGAAGTAACGTCCGCGAGGATCATCCGGTGTGCCATCCGGCCCAAAGCGAGCCAGGAGAGGAACAGGCAGAAGTAGCCCCAATACCCCGATTACAGTAGCGACCACAAGGATGATTGTGCTGAACTGTCGTCTGGCGATTGTGCGCATCTGGAATACTCCCATAGAAACATTATACACGAATTGTTCTATATGTGCAATGGGTTGCACACACAAAAGACTTATCAGTATTAGAAGGACAGCTACTCAGCGACCACTTGCCGCAAGTAGTCCTGCGCCTCACAACAGGTCCTACCCCGGCTGCAAACTGCTGCCCCCACCCCTCTGTGGCTCCGCATCCGATCCTTCGTGAACCGGTTCGCTGGGTTCCGGCTCCAAATAGCGTTCACCCTTCAGTGAAACAGCGGCCCATTTACCGGGTTCAAACTCGACCCATGCGTCCTCACCAGATAGCGTCAGGATGTCAATCACTTCTCCTTCATAGAGATCGCCGATATCCTCGAAATCGGTGCCCGGGCCACTGCGAACATTGAGCTTTGAAGTTGTAACGCGTGCCCGCCACCCGGTTTTCGGTATCTCGGGTACCTCACCATCTCCACCGGCATAGGCAAGCAGATCCTCATACATGCCGTCAAACCAATTCAAGTCGGTTGAGGTCCTGATGCCGGATACCTGGCCCCTTTCGGAATACTGCCAAAAACGCCACGTGGACCAATCCCTTGGCAAGACCGGATCCGTGGTGTAGCTGGCAATCCATAGATCATAGGACTGCCACACAGCGGAGGTCAATACATAGCGATTCCAACACCAGCGTGCGGTATAGATGATAGGCCTACGACCATCGCGCGCCCGAACAACCTGGAGGCAATCCCTGATGCACTGTGTGATCTCGGGTAGATCCGCACCGTCGTCGCGTTCAACGTCCACGACCAATGGGAGATCAGAGATCCGGCCATCAAGCACATCGAAGAGATAGGCGATCTGGCTCTCAGCCGGTTTGTCGGGGCTGACTACGTGATAGGCAGAGACCAAGATGCCCGCATCCTGAGCACCGCTCCAGTTTGCGTAGAATCGCGGGTCTGTGTAGAAATCGCCAATCGTGGCCCGGATGAACGCAAAGCGATAGCCTGCGGTTCTGACCTTCTGCCAATCTACCTCGCCCTGCCAGCGTGAGACGTCAACTCCTGGCACACGGTCCATTGGCGCGATCCTTTCCGACTCCCAAACAACGCGGCTGCGAGCTCATTTTGCGGAGTACCGTCATCAACCTGCAATCCAAAGAGACACTCGACCATCTACATTATAGCGGCAACCCCGCAATTGCAACCATTCACCAACCTTGTAGCAAATGGTGAAACTCAGCGCAACTTTCTCACCAGACCCGTGTTATACATGGTGGAACCTCACCTACTCAGACGATTGCCCTGAGATTGGCTGCAGGATATGCTATACTTCGACTTGGCAGATAGCGGCCGGCGGGTCCAATGTCGCCGTCCGAACTTCTAACCGGCCATCTAGGGGATCCTATGAGCTATGATAATGAGCGTGACCTGGTCATTGCAGCCAAGGTCAATCCGGAGGCCTTCGGCGAACTCTACGAAAAATACGTCGCCCGCATCTACAACTACCACTATCGTCACACCTCAAATCGTACCGAAGCCGAAGATCTATCGTCACGGACGTTCTACCGGGCGCTGCGAAGTCTGCAGAGCTACCGGGAGACAGGGGCGCCTTTCCAAGCCTGGCTCTTCCGGATTGCCCATAATCTGGTCGTCAACTGGTACAGAGATCATCAGAACCGCCCGACCGTCTCGATTGATGTTGAGGATGCACCACGGTTGATCTCGAGTATCGTCTCGCCCGAAACCTGGGTATCGACGGCGGAGACACAGCAGAAGCTGCTGAAGGTTATCGAGTCACTTCCGAAGGACCGTAAGGCCCTCATTATCCTGAAATTCGTGGACCATATGTCCAATGCAGAGATCGCCGAGATACTGGGACGTACAGAAGGTGCCATCAAGGCGCTCTATCATCGAACCCTTATCAGCCTGAAGCGAGCTATGAGCGAAGGAGCCGGGGATGTTCAATAGAAGTGCCAAAAAGTATGTGGTGTTACAGGACCATGTTCCACTCAGAGAACAGCGCGCAATTGAACGTGCGGTCGTCAGCGTATTGCCGCCCGTGCACCCTACCCGGGCCTTTGTAGAACAACTCAATCAGGATCTCGTGGCAGAAGCATGGCGACAGTATGAGACCCGCGCAGCAAAGACAAACCAAACACTAAACTTTCTCGGTCTATTTAGCGGAGGCGTTCTCTCCGTGGTCGGCGGCATCACCATCTGGTTGCTGGTACGGCGAGAACACGAAAAGACCGGTACGGATCTTCCCGTGCCTTCCAGAAGGCAAGCGCCGGCACCAGCGATCTCAGCGTAGAAAGTACGGTTCAATCCAAAGCTAACACGCTTTGGACAAGATACGCGTTCTGGGTATACTGGGCAGTATCAGTCCCTGAGGCATCATTATGTCGTCAACAGGACACTGCCCATATGCAATCGAAACGAGATTTCCCTGGACACCGCGGCGCAAAATGGCTCTTGGTGCTGCTGTTATTGGTGACTGCCTGTGCGCCTGCTGGAACCTCGACGCCGCAGGAGCCACTGACATCGACGGAAACACCTGCCCCCCTGACCGAGCCGGCTTCAGCACAGGACATCCCTCCCAACACTCCGACGATGGTGCCGGCAGAGCAAACAGAGACGGTTACCACGACCGAGCCATCACCAACACCGCCGCCTGCCGTGCTTCCCACACTGGCTCACAAGGTGTGCGACCCCACAACGGATACCATTGATTCAGCCTTCATCGGTGACATCGGCTTGGCCGACGGCACACGCCTCGCCCCCAACACCAAGTTCAAGAAGACCTGGCAGGTGCGCAACACCGGCGATTGCAGCTGGCCGGACGGCACCCAACTCGTGCGCATTGCCGGCGACACACTTCCCGGTCCCCAGCAAGTATCGGTCTCACGGACAGGCCCGGCACAAGATATCACCATATCTGTTGAACTGACAGCGCCGGCGAGACCCGGGGAATATGAGAACTTCTGGCGCCTGCGCGCCCCGGACGGTCGGCTCTTCGGCGCGGTCCTCTTCGTGAATTTCATCGTGGAAGAGGGCGCCCCAGCGCTTCCCACGCAGCCCGTGGCGAACCCGACCAGCACATTGCCGCCTGCCCCCACGCCGCAGCCGACACAGACGCCGCCCCCGACAACCGTGGCATCTCCCACAACCGTCGCGACGATGACGCCCACGCCGGCGCCGACGCACACCCCTGTCCCGACCTCAACACCCACAGCCACGCGGGCGAACGATACATCCGCCACCTGCGGCGCCATTGATGATCGCTTCCACTCCGTGATCAATCAGGCGACGGCATTAGGTATCCAGGTTCTCTGTGCCACCGGCCCGATCGAGCCGGTGCCAGGGCAGGTCCAGGTATTCCGGCAGAATGTGGATCAGGACGACCCACACCTCCGCTTCCGGAGCTTCATGATCCTGAGAGATGATACTGACAAGATCTACGTGCTCGACGGCAAGGACACCAACACCTATGAGGCAACCGTCACCACCCACACCGGCGCAGTAGGTATACCACCTGATGAGCAGCCCGCGACGTGCAGCGGATTGGGCGTACCCGAGGGATACATACTGCCCACAGGCTCGATTGGCGCGACGTGGTGCAACTATAGCCTGTGGATCTCTACGGCAGGCTGGCCACGGGAGCCTGCTGCAGATACGACCCTGGAGATCCAGAAGACCACCAACGGTCTGCTGATAGAGGCGACCACTGACGCGACCGCCACCCAGACAGCGCAGGTGTACCTTATCGCCATCGACTTTGGGGCACGGCGCGCAACAGTCGACTAGACGTCACAGCCCGGAACTCCAAAGTAGACGCGACGACGCTCTGCTATTTCTCTCCCGACATCCGGAAGTCCAGGAATGCAGGGACGGGAGTCTCTCGGCGCACGCGAGCCCGCAGCGCGTCATCGATCGGCAACTCCTCGTCCCGGCTAAGCCGCCGGGTGTGATACTCAAACCAGAGCTCTGAAAGCGAGAGTTCTCCTTCCCGCAGATCGTCTACAATCAGGGTACCATCAAACAGCAGGGCCACGCGGTTGAGATCTCCGACCTCAAGCGCCGCCCGACCCTCCAAAAGGCGCACGCGTCCCACCCTGCGAACGCTGGGTGGCAGCGCGTCCGCCACGATCAGCCACTCTTCCGCACGACCGAGTGAGAGCAATTGGCGGCCCGATTCGATCACCAGCGGCAGATGGCCAGGAATCTGCGCCAGCGCTGCAGTGTAGTGAGCCACAGCTACATCCGCCTCCCCCTCTTCACAAGCCAGCACAGCCAGGTTCCGTGCGGCCCAGGGGTTGACCGTCTGCGCCAGTGACCGGCGCCAGGCATCCTGCGCCCCTGACCGGTCGCCGGCATGATAACGCATCACGCCCAGGTGCAACCACTGCAGCCAGTTGTCTGCGTCACTGCGGACAGCCTGCTCCAGCAGATCGCGCCACATCGGATCCACCACATAGCCGGCCACCTCATCAAGGGGATCCGCGACCGGCATCAGTCCTGTCGCCAGGAGCGACGCCCACGGCTCCTGCGCCTCGCCTAACGAGGCCCGATCAAAGACCAGGCCCTGCGAGCAAAATGCGGGGTGTCCCTCATGCTGCCGGGCAAGCAGCTCCAATGCCCCCCATCCCGAACCCCGCTGTATCATCGCGACCGGTGGCTGGTCGAACCGCAGCAAACAGTGGGTAAGTTCCTGTTGGAGCACCGCGTCCGGTATCAGCTCCTCCGCGCAGTGCGCGATGCTGTCGCTCGCGCGCTGCCAGTCCGAACCGTGGACGATCTCGGGATCAGCTTCCATCAGACCATAAGCCTCAACCCAGGTCCATTCACTCTGAGCCGGCATCGGCAGATGCTCCAGCTGCGTGCGGGCCAGGCCGGCCTGAATCTCGATATAGGCATGCCCCGGCTCCGAAAGGAACGTTTGCCACCGCCTGCCGCCCTCACCCGTACCCCATAGGAACAACTTGCGCCCTTTGAGACGCGCGGTCGAGACCTGAATCAGACCACGCCCCTCCTCGTCCAGTGCCGCAATCCAGGGGCGTGCGCCATCGCATATGTGGAAGAAGAAATCCGCAGCCCGCCGGATGTTCGTCGAATAGGAGATGTCTACCCCATCGAGCACCGGGACAGGAACCTTGGCCAGACGGGCTCCGCCGTAACCAAAGCTGTATGCGGTTGAGGACGGCGTGATAACGCGCGTCCGAGGTGTTTCCGGCACTGCGATATTGGACCACCAGTACATCGGCACGGTTTCCTGGTGCGGGTTGGTGATACGCACGCTGACGAAGAGCACCGGAGAGCCGTCCGGCAGATAGGCGTCGATCTGGAAGGGCACCTGCCTGATCCGCTCCCACTCGTACAGCCGCAAGATGGGCATACCCTCAGGCGTCTCTACACGCGCGGCAAAGAGAGGGGAACAGGTGAAGGGTGAATGTCCAGTCGTACCGATGTTCCACTCTACTCCGCCGCTGAACCAGGCATTGCGCAGCGCAAGATTCGCCGGCTGGAACACAGGGTTCACTTCCAGCAATTCACGCCCGGAGGGCTTATGATACAGGGACCAAAGACGCCCCCCAACCTCCAATAAGAATGTCGCCCGCAGTATGTCGTTCTCCAGAACCGCCACCCGGAAGTCACGTGAGACACGCTGCCGTGTATATCGATCCTGCATCGTGTAGGGCAGAAGGCCGGTCACGCGGCCATAGGCTATGTTGCGCAGCATCTCCTCCGGGATACCGGGAATGGCCTGATCAACGACGTGAATATCGCCCGCTGACTTCAGGGGCGGAAGTGGATTCTCGGGGCCGACCTCGGCCGCGGGCATCACCAGCGTCTCAATACGAAGCTCGGACATAGACCCTCCTAATAGGTGAGCGCATCAGAATCAGGTAGAAGGCAACCGGCAACAGGGTCCCAATCCGAGGCCACTGTTCGTGAAACGCGGCGTGGGCGATTAGGGCATCCGCTGCACGGCGGGAATCCATCTCTCCCGTGAGCCAGGATCTCGGACACGACTGCAAAGCAATCCTGCAGCCGGTAGAGCACGGCGCGACACTCTCCGATGGTCGCTACACGGTGCTTATCCTGCATCCGGTCTGCGTAGCGGTTGCTGTCTGTGAACGGGCAACTGCGTCGTCGCCACCCCCACGTACGTCCTCTTACCTGCCGCCCATCGGGCAGGATCACGGGATAGGCCTCTGTGCGCTGTCCCAGGCACGGCACACCGGACGACATCTCCACCACGTGGTGGAAGGTATTACGCGTATAGTCGACGCCCAGGAGCAGCGCATAGCCGCCATCCTGGTGCAGCAGTCCTAAAGGCGATGCCGGTCCCATAGTCAGCGTACGGTGATGCGCAGCTGTGTAACGCACCGCATGCTTCCCCCAAGCAGCAAAGGGATGCGTGGGGTTCAGGCTACGAGCGACCCCGGATCGCCGCCAGAAGTTATCGGGGATGGCACCGTTGATGGTGGGCGTCATCCGGGGATCGTAGACACCCGGACCATCCGCTTCAAAGGGAGTCCCATGGTTGAACGACGGCATCAGCAGCGTCCCTGACGGTGTGAGCACCTCCATCAGCGCATCGACAACCGTTGCGGCGCCCCCCTCAACGTAGCCGAAACTGCGCAGCGAAGAGTGGACCATCAGCCCCATCCCGGGTTCGAGACCCAGCGTCCGGAACCCCTGCACCAACGTATCGAACGCCACGGGGGAATCAGCCATACCCAGCTCCGATCTCAGTAAGTTTCCCAATGAATAACCTCGTCGAGCGATCGCTTCTCGTGAGAGGGCCAGCTCACAGGCACCCCAATCGGCACCAACGTCAGCAGCCGCTTGGCCTCAGGCACATGCAGCAGAGCCTTGAGCTCAGCCTCGTGTCGCTTGGTGCGCCCCTCCAGCCAACACGAGCCGTATCCCAGCGCGGTTGCCGCGATCAACATATTCTCCACAGCCGCCGCCGCATCCTCCAGCCAGTACTCGGCAGAGGGGTCCACGACCAAAGCGATGATGGCCCCGGCCTGCATCAGCCACGATGCAACGATCGTGAGCTGATCGATCATGACAGCATCTGTGACCACAATGAAATCCCACGGTTGGCGGTTGAACCCGGTCGCTGCCAACCGACCGGCATCCACGATGGTCTCCAGATCAGCTCGCGGCACCGGATCGCCGGTGTAGGCCCGCACACTTCGTCGCTTCCGAATTGCTTCCAGCGCATCCATGTGGTTTCCCCCCCTGGTTCCCTCTTTCAGCCAACTCCCGACAGAGATGCTTCGGCCCCGCTCCGCCGCGGCATAGCAGCGGCGGCACCCTGACGCGTCACCGGCAGTGCAGCCACGGCGTTGGCAAAGGTCACGGCCTTCGCCAAGGGCTGTCGTTCGGACGACGTCACCGCAAGTGCCCCGTTGAACACATCACCTGTCCCTGTCGTGTCGACAGCGTCAACGGTGAAACCGGCTACGTGCTCCGCGCCGGCGGCGGTCACCACCAGATCGATATTGGCACTCCCTACCACCGTGATCCTGGCCATCTTTCTACGCTACCTCTTCAAGAAAAGACCATGCCAGCCATTTCAGACCTCGGAACGGCTGGCACAGCTCAGATGACATTCCAGGTACTCATTCTACACGGTGTGAGGCCCCCGCAAAAGGATGCGTTCAGACGCGAACTCACTGTCCATAAACATGGGTATACCGATGATGGAGGCTCTCCACATCATCGGGTGAGATCTCCTCCACCTGGCCGATTTGCATCGCCAACCAGACGGTCTTGGCGACATCCTCAGTCATCACAGCGGCCTTGACCGCGGCCGTTGGGCTCGCCCCTATTGTGAAAACACCGTGCTGCTTGAGCAGGATCGCGCACGATGAACCGATCGCGTCGACCACAACTTTGCCGATCGCCTCACCACCGATAAGCGCAAAATCCCCGACAGGGATCGGGCCGCCGAACTCGTCCGCCATCGCCGTCAGACAGACGGGGATCGGCTTCCCTATAGCGGCGAAGGCCGTGGCGTAGGGCGAGTGTGTGTGCACGATCCCCATGACGTCTGCTCGCTGCCGGTAGATGTAGAGATGGCTGGCTGTGTCCGATGAGGGCTTGAGATCGCCTTCAATGAGGTTGCCCTCAAGGTCGACAATCACCATGTCCGACGGCTTGAGCACCTCATACCGCACACCGGATGGCTTGATGACCACATAGCCCGTCTCCGGATCACGACCACTGACGTTGCCTCCGGTCCACCTCACCAAGTCGTTCTTGGGCAACTCCAGATGCAGTTGCCTGAGTCCCTCACGCAGCCTCTCCAGCATAACGTCCCCCTCAGCTCAGACTCATCGCTCGAATCGCCTTGAGCCGTTTCATCACATCATTTGCACCACGCCCGAAGGTATCGTGCAGTATGACATACTCCTGATAGAGTTTGTCGTATACCGCGGTATGCTCTGGAATCGGTGTGAACTGCTCAGCCCGCAGACTCGCCATCGCCACGCTGGCCTCTTGGATGCTGTCGTAGCCGCCGGCAGCCTTGCCCGCCGCGACAGCGCCGAACATCGCCGAACCGAGCGCCGGCGTCTGTGTCGACGCAGCTATCTTTACCTCACGCCCCGTGACATCCGCGTAGATCTGCATCAGCAGCTTGTTGCGTTCAGGAAGCCCCCCGGTGGCCACGATCTCGTCAACGGCGACACCACTCGCGGCGAACGTCTCCACAATCATCCGGGTGCCATACGCCGTGGCCTCGATCAGCGCGCGGTAGATATCTTCCGGCTTGGTGGCCAGCGTCTGGCCGATCAGGAGTCCCGTCAGATCGACGTCCACAAGCACGCTCCGATTGCCGTTCCACCAATCCAGCGCCACCAGACCATGCTCTCCAGGCTTCTGCTGAGCGGCCTTAGCCTCCAGCAACTCGTGAATCGACACGCCCTGTGCCGCCGCCTCGCGTTCGTAAGATGCGGAGGCACAGTTCTCCACAAACCACGCAAAGTGGTCGCCTACGCAGGACTGGCCTGCCTCATAACCGAAATAGCCAGGGATGATACCGTCAGCGACATAACCACACATTCCGAGCACCGTGTGCTCTTCCTCACTGAGGATCATATGGCAGTTTGAGGTGCCCATGATGATGACCATACTCCCCGGCCCCGTCACCGTTGCCGCAGGCACAGAAACGTGGGCATCGACATTCCCCACTGCCACCGCAGTCCCGACCTTCAAACCGGTCCACTCTGCAGCATCCTCACAGATAGTACCGGCCTTGTCCCCCAAGAACTCAATATCGGCGGACATCTTATCATCCACCACGGACGCCAACCGCGGATCAAGGGCGCCCAGGAATTCGCCGGTCGGAAAACCGTCCTTCTTCGACCAGATTGCCTTATATCCAGCTGTGCAGTTGTTACGACTCTCCCGGCCTGTCAGCTGCCAGATGATCCAGTCTGCCGCTTCAATGAACCGGTCCGCGGCGGCATAGACATCGGGCGCCTCGGCAAGCGTCTGCCATACCTTGGGGAAGAACCACTCCGAGCTGATCTTGCCGCCATAGCGATCCAACCAGTCCTGCCCCATCTCACGAGCTTTCTCATTCAGCTGGTTTGCCTCCGGTTGGGCTGCGTGATGTTTCCACAGTTTGATCCAGGCGTGTGGGTTGTCGCGCCACTCCGGCAGAAAGCACAGCGGGGTTCCATCTGCCTTCGTGGCAACCACCGTGCAGGCCGTAAAATCGACCCCCACGCCAATGACATCCTCAGGATCAACGCCACTCTCCTGAAGCACCGCGGGGACCGTGTGTTTTAGGACCTCAATGTAATCATTGGGGTCCTGCAGCGCCCAGTCCGGCTCGAGACGAATATCCGTGCCCGGCAGCACATCATCGATAACGCCGTTGGCATACATATGGACCGCCGAAGCAATCACACGTCCATCTGAAATGTCGACCAACACCGCGCGCCCGGATTCAGTACCGTAATCCACACCAACTGAGTATTTCTTGTCGCCCATATCAGGAACCTCCGTGAAGTTGTCCATCTTACGCAACTGGGACCATACTCACCATCTCTGTAAAGCGATCCTTTGGCAAGGATAGAAGTACGGCTAGTTTACCCCAGCTAAGATGAGATATCAAACTGAGGTGCGCGGACATCGCACATTGTACACAAGCCATCGCTCGATGGTATAATCACAGCGTACTGTGTTAGTCGATGATGGTCCCACGATTCTGCGCACTCATATCAGAGCCGGGACCATCCGCGAGCTCGAGAAGCTCGTCCATCTCGCTCGACTCGCTGAAGTTCCGGCCGATGCTAAGCCCGCCCCGTGACGTCGGAAGCAGCACGGAGGGGAGATGGAGCTACTCAGGGGCCATATCCCAGATACTTCGCAAGTGACCCTGGCGTGTCCCTGTAAACTTTCACGGACACGCATCAAGGAGGATGTGTGACTGACAACGGACGTTTAGTTTTTCCCTTTACAGCAGTTGTCGGCCAGGAGAGGATGAAGCGCGCGCTGATCCTCACGGCCATCAACTTCCGCATCGGCGGGGTGCTGATCCGAGGAGAGCGCGGTACGGCCAAATCCACGGCAGCACGAGGTCTGGCAGCACTGCTGCCCGACATCAGAGTCGTCGCCGACGGGGCATTCAACTGCGATCCCGATCAGCCTGCGAGCTGGTGCACCAATTGCAGAAGCCGTTCAGAACAGGGAGAATCCCTGCCCTGGGTGTGGAGGAAGGTTCCCTTTGTTGAGCTCCCTGTTGGCGCAACCGAGGATCGCGTCGTCGGCACCCTGGATATCGAGCGTGCCATCCAGAAGGGCGAACGTCGCTTTGAGCCCGGGGTCCTAGCAGCAGCCAATCGCGGTATCCTGTACGTCGATGAGGTGAACCTCCTCGATGATCATATCGTCGACGTGATGCTCGACGCCGCCGCGATGGGCGTCAACACAATTGAGCGCGAAGGGATCTCATTCCAGCACCCGGCGCGCTTCATTCTCGTCGGCACGATGAATCCGGAAGAAGGGGATCTGCGCCCGCAGCTATTGGATCGCTTCGCCCTATGTGTTGACGTCGGCGGCATCCACGACGTGCAATCGCGGATGGCCATTATGGAGCGAAATCTGGCGTTCGAGCAGGATCGGACGGCGTTCTACGAAGAGTCCTCGCCACGGGAAGCTATGCTGGCCGAACGTATCGCAGACGCCCGCCGTCTGCTTCCACAGGTCCGCTATTCCCGCTCGGACATGGCCACCATCGCAGAGATGATGGCCGGTCTGGGTGTTGACGGTCACCGTGGCGACCTGGTCATCCTAAAGACGGCCGTGGCACACGCTGCCTGGGAGAAGCGACGCCATGTCACGGACCGCGACATCGTGCTTGCGGCGGAGCTGGCGCTGCCACACAGGCTCAAGCGCCGTCCCTTCGACGAGGTACAGACCTCGATCGATCAACTGGATAAGATGGTGGCTGCGGCAAGAGAACACGCACAGGACACCCATCCCGAAGAAGATCGCGCCAGCTATGAAGACGACGCCTCGGGGGAGGGCCGGCAAAAAAAAGCCTAGAGGTTGAGGCGAGCGACGAGGAAGCGGAGCCCTCGGAAGCGTCTCAACCACAGCCCTACCAACAGGACGTCCCCCAGTGGCCCACCGATGGAAAATGGTGGGAGGGTGGGAAGTTCATCAAGCCCGGTGAAACCTTCGAGACGCGCCGGCTGGAAACGCCTCAGGACCGAATGGTGCGTTCCACAGGAGGGAAACGCAGCCGCACGCGCACAACCCGCAAGCGAGGCCGCTATTCGGCGTTCCACGCCTCTCCGCGAGATGTCTCAGACCTGGCATTCGATGCAACCCTGCGCGCCGCAGCGCCATTTCAGAGAGAGCGTGAGACGGATGAGCCGGAGCAGCCGGCCCTGCAGCTGCGGCCACAGGACTACCAGAAGAAGATCCGCGTACGGCGATCGGCGAACCTGATCATCTTTGCCGTGGATGCATCCTGGTCTATGGCGGTCTCAGAGCGTATGGAGGCAACGAAGGGGGCTGTCCTGTCCCTGTTGACGGATGCCTACCAGCACCGCGACCGCGTCGGTATGATCGTCTTTCAGAAGGACCGGGCCTCGCTGGTCCTACCGCCGACCAACAGCGTTGACCTGGCGAAGCGGATGCTCGCGAACCTACCGATTGGCGGCAAGACCCCGCTGGCCGCCGGGCTTTGGCTCGCGCGAGACACCATCCAGAAAGAACTGCGCAGGTATCCGGAGCTGATGCCGCTGCTGATCATCCTCACAGATGGTGCGGGCAATGTCTCTATGGGCAATATGCCACCGCAGATCGAGGCCTACCGGATCGCCGAGCAGCTCCAAGAGGACAATGTCAAAGCCATCGTCATCAATATGGAGAGCGCCGAATACGACAAAGGCCTGGCCCAGGCCCTGGCCGATCATCTGGGTGGCACGTGCTACAATCTGGCGTCCCTGCAAGCGGCAGCCCTTTACACTATGGTTCGAAACCAACTATCCAGCTAGACACGATCAGCGAGGCGAGGCAGCTGGATGTTAGCACAAGTCATCGGAAGACAACTACTCGCACGACAGTGGCGGCTTGCCGTCGCGGAGTCGGCTACGGGCGGATTACTTGGGCATTGGATCACCGAAGTATCGGGCAGCTCTGCATACTTCTGGGGCGGTGTTATCGCCTACTCCAACGACGTCAAACGCCGCCTGCTGGGTGTGCGTGAAGAAAGCCTGACGCAGTGGGGTGCAGTCAGCGCTCAAGTGGCATTGGAGATGGCACGGGGCGCATGCCAGGCCACCGGCGCCGAAGTGGCCCTCAGTATCACCGGCATCGCCGGCCCCAGCGGAGCGACGGTCTACAAGCCTGTCGGGCTCTACTACATCGGCGTAGCCGCGCCGGGTGAGGCTTGGTGCTGGCGCCACCACTTCGACGGCACACGAGCCACGAATAATGAGCGCTGTGCAGCCGCCGCGCTCGAACATCTTTCAGCCTATCTCACGCACCGGCTCGCTTAGGACAATGCGCCGTGGCCTTATCGGCGTAGTAGCTTTAGCGGCGTAGTAGCTTTAGCGACACAGTAGCTTTAGCGGCAGTGTCCCCGATCAAGAGAGGACCTCGATCGGGGACGCAGCATCAAAGACCAACACGATACCGACGAACCTGAGACGCTACACCCTCTCGTCTTCCGCCTTGTCCACAGCCTCGATCTCGGCAACAAGATGCTCCAACCCGGCCCTGATCTGCTTGACGGCCTGCTGGCCTTGGCTATTGAAGAACATCTGTCCAAGTTCCTGCGCGGTCCGTCTAAATCCAAGGTTGTCGGCGCCCTTGTGAGCGATCGTCCGGGCAGCGCGTCGCATCACCCGCATGAACTCACGCTGTGGCTCAATCTCGGCCTTGGAAATGACGGAAGCGCCACGACCTGGGATGATCATCTTGACATGGGTGTGATGTGCGAGTGCCGTCATTGTGTTTAGCCAGGCCTTGGAGTCAGGCACATCCACCATGGGCGGGACGATATCCAAGACGACCGTGTCACCAGCAATCAACAGCTCCTCGTCAGCCGCCCAGATCCACAGACTTCCCGGTGCAGCACCCTCCACGGCCTCAATCTGAAGGTCGTGGTTGCCTGCATAAAGCGTCATGGTCTCGGTAAAGGCCAACATAGGCTTCCGTGGCTCAAGATTGTCAAAGGCACTAACCTCATTGGGATAGCGCGCGACAAGCTCATCCACAAAGTCCCGCCGGGGACGATCCTCATCGTAAGCTCTCATCAACCGCAGTGTAGCCTCAGTGGCCACAATCGGCACATCACAGACCGCCGTCCCCATCTGGCGGTCGCGCGTGCCATCGGTCAAGATCACATAGCGCAACGTCCCAGCGATACCACGAGCCTGCTCCAACCAGTTCATGGCATGCATCGGACTGGGCGGCAGATCGACAACAATGCCACCCCGATCAGTCATGATCAAAACCAGATTGTAAGGGGGATAAGAAGACTCCACAAAGAAACCAGGAGCGACTTCCTTCATAGATACCTCCGTTGTCTCTCAAACCACTGCAGAATGCGACGCACACGAACAGAAATGCGCGCAAGCTATCCGCGAATGTCGGCCGTGCACTGGGGATCGCCGCGCCCCAGTGCGGCTCTTGCCTGCGCCAGTGCAGCTACCACCACCTCCGCCGGATGAATCGGCGCTCCCCCCTGGGCTAACGTCGCCTGCCCGCCGCCACGACCACCGAGAGCGCCCGTGACCTCGCGTAGTACGCGGCTCGCATCGACCCCGGGAAGATCATCACTGCGCGCGCACACCAAGCGTACGCCTTTTGGCTCTGTCACTGCCAGCAGAGCGAGCGTGTTTGGGTGATCACGCAACTGAGCCGCAAGGGCACGAACTTGAGCAAAGGACCTGTCGATCCAGTGTCTGACCACAACATGCTTGCCGTCTATCTCAGCCGACTCTCGCCACAACCGTTCCGCCTCATACCCGGTGAGTTCCCCCTGAGCCTTACGCAACTCTCGCCGACATTCCTTGGCCTCGTCCTCAAGCCGTTCGATAGCTCCAACCAGCTCGGCACGCCCCACAGAGAGGGACAGACTGGCGGTCTGCAGCATCCGAAGCGTCTTCTGGTAATCGGTCAGAGCACGCCGCCCACAGAGGAAATGCACGCGAACCCCACCTTTGTAGGTTTCAA
>Ga0209121_10003065_pt1 | contig 16389 bp, 12 predicted proteins | sample Cruoilmetagenom3_FD_187292 | JGI IMG/M metagenome (GOLD analysis project Ga0209121, IMG submission 187292) | Oil polluted marine microbial communities from Coal Oil Point, Santa Barbara, California, USA - Sample 3 (SPAdes) (version 2) | ecosystem: Environmental > Aquatic > Marine > Oil seeps ... | reverse complement strand
AGAAGGTTTTGGTAACTGTACCAACACTGGAGCTTGTGAAGTAGAGTGTCCTAAAGGAATTTCTTTAGAAAACATTGCACGTATGAACAGCGAATACTTAAAAGCATCTTTAAAAGGATAATATGGATCATCTCAAACGGTCACAAAGCATTTGTCGACCTATAGTTTATAGATCTTATTTATAAAAAAAAATCTCAAGAGCAATCTTGAGATTTTTTGTTTAGCTTTAACCTCAAATTTACGAATATGAATAATAGGTATATTCTTTGTTTGTTTTTAGCACTTGTAACATTTAGCAACTGTAAAAATCAACCAGTAACTTCAAAAGTTTCTGTAGAAATAAGTAATCAAAATTGGTTTAATGCAGATTCTCTACTACAGCATGTACAAGTTTTATCTTCCGATGTTTTTGAAGGCAGACGTACAGGGACCGCAGGAGCAGAAAAAGCAAAAACCTATATTATTGAAGCATTGCATCGTTATAACGTAGGTCCACTAGGAGCACATTATGAACAGCATTTTGATTTTAAAAATGGAAATAAAGAATATAAAGGCGTTAATATTCTTGCAGGTATAAAAGGGACTGAATACCCAAAAGAATACATTGTTTTATCTGCGCATTATGATCACGAAGGTATTAAAAATGGTAAAATTTATAATGGTGCAGATGATGATGCTTCAGGGATTTCTGCTTTAATCGCTTTCGCGGAATACTTCCAGAAAAATCCACCAAAACATTCGGTGATTTTGGCAGCTGTTGATGCTGAAGAATTAGGTTTAGTAGGCTCTAAATATTTTGTAGAGAACAGTATTGTTCCTATTAAAAGTATAAAACTAAATATTAATATGGACATGATAAGTAGAAGTGATAAAAACGAGCTTTACGCTGTTGGTTCTTATCATTATAAGCAATTAGAGCCTGTAATTAAAAGTGTTGCGCCAACCGGAAATATACAACTTACTATTGGTCATGACGGAAGTGATCATTTAGAAGATTGGACCTATGCTTCAGATCATGCATCTTTTAATGAAAAGCATATTCCTTTTATTTATTTTGGGGTTGAAGATCATGAAGATTACCACCAACCAACAGACGATTTCGAAAATATTCATCCTGATTTTTATAAAAATGCAGTGCATACTATTATGGCTGTTTTTCAAAAATTAGATACCATGCAACTATAAAAAAATGCAAGATTCAAATACCTTTTACAACCAAGAAAAAGAACAGCATAAAACAGAAGCTAAACGGTTATTTAAACAACTTACAAGTTTAAGTTTAGCTAGGCTTGTAGTGTTTGTAGCTGCAGCTATTGGTGTATATGTTACTTTTAATAACGCTAAAATTGCAATAGCTATAGCACTTGTAGGTATTGTGGTTTTTGTGTATTTACTTTCAAAATATACCGATCTTAAATACCAACATAAGTTAAAAAAAGCGCTTATAGCTATTAATGAAGAAGAACTTAAAATAGCTTCAGGTGATTTTAAAGAAAGAGAAACAGGCCTACAATACCAAAACCCAAACCACACCTTTAGTTTAGATATTGATTTGTTTGGAAAAGGATCTTTTTTTCAATTTATAAATAGAACAGCAACAGAAGAAGGTACCAAAGCTTTAGTAAATGCACTAACTGCCAATAATATTGAAAACATTAATTTGCGCCAAGATGCAATTAAAGAATTGGCCAATAAACCTAAATGGCGTCAGCATTTTGAAGCAGTAGCAAGCTTAATTAAAACCGAAACTCCTGCAGTACAAATTATAGAATGGTTACAAGCGCATAAATCTTTTTTGCCTAAAACCATGCGTATGCTGCCAGTAGCTTTTACAATTGGCTCTGCTATTATTTTGTTTTTGGCAATTTTTGAAGTGCTTTCCTTTTTGTTTTTAGGGTATTGGTTGCTTGTAGGTTTAGGTATTTCTGGAATCTATCTAAAAAAAATAAATATTCTTGCAGCAAATACAGATCAAGTAAAAGATGTTTTTAAGCAGTATGCTTCTTTATTGCAGCAAATAGAAAGCGAGAACTTTAGCACTTCTTTGTTAAAAGAAAAGCAAGCTTATATAGCGCAAGAAGAAAAAAAAGCTTCACTTATTTTTAAACAATTTTCAAAAAATTTAGATGCTTTAGACAATAGAAATAATTTAATTGCTGCCATTTTTGGAAACGGTTTTTTCTTATCCGATTTAAAAAATGCCTATGCTATAGAACAATGGATTGCCCAATATAAAACTACAGTAGCACATTGGTTTGAAGTGGTTTCTTTTTTTGATGCATATAACACTTTTGGTGCTTATGCTTTTAATCATCCAGATTATGTGTTTCCAGAAATTGTAAGTAACAATATTGTTATAGAAGCTAAAGACTTAGGTCATCCGTTACTTGATGCTTCAAAAAGAGTGACAAGTGATTTAACCATAACAGACCAACAGTTTTTTATTGTTACAGGAGCTAATATGGCAGGAAAAAGTACTTTTTTAAGAACCGTTTCACTTCATATTGTTATGGCAAATGTAGGATTGCCTATTTGTGCTTCAACCAGTACATACAATCCTATAAAATTGATTACAAGTATGCGTACTAGCGATTCTCTTACAGATGATAGTTCTTACTTCTTTAGCGAATTAACGCGCTTAAAATTTATTGTAGATGCTTTACAAGACGATAGATACTTTATTATACTAGATGAAATTTTAAAAGGAACAAACTCTACAGACAAAGCTATTGGTTCGCGTAAGTTTGTAGAAAAATTAGTCTCTAAAAATGCAATAGGAATAATAGCAACGCATGATTTAAGTCTCTGTGAAATTGAAAAGGAATTAGAAGAAGTAAAAAACTATTATTTTGATGCAGAAATAATTAATGATGAGCTCTTTTTTGATTACAAACTAAAAAAAGGAATTTGCCAAAATATGAATGCTAGTTTCTTGTTGAAAAAGATGGAGATTGTTTAAAAAATAAGCAAGACTTTCTTTGCCTGATTTTTATAAAACAGAAGGTAAGAGGAATAAAAAAAAAGCCTCACAAATTATAAAATTTGTGAGGCTTAAATATGTAAAGTGTATACAGATGAACTGTTTACTGCTTGTTTGTTTTAGGATGCACCAATTGCATTTCATCAATTAAGTGAGTTGCTCCTGCATATTTATCTACAATAAATAATACATAACGTAAATCTACCATAATGTTTCGGCAAATTTCAGGATCATAATTCATGTCGCTCATGGTTCCTTCCCAAACACGATCAAAGTTAAGTCCAACTAAATTTCCGTGTGCATCAATTGCAGGACTTCCAGAGTTTCCTCCTGTAGTGTGATTGGTTCCTAAAAAGCAAACAGGTACTTTTCCGTTGCTATCTGCATATTGACCATAATCTTTGTTTTTATAAAGTTCTAATAGCTTTTCTGGAACATCAAATTCATAATCTCCAGGAATGTATTTTTCTATAACACCTTCTAAATAACTTACAGGATTGTAATACACAGCGTCTCTAGGAGCGTAACCACGTACTTGACCATACGTTACACGAAGCGTACTGTTTGCATCTGGAAAATAACGAGCTTCTGGTAATGCTTTCATTAAAGCAGTCATATAAGTAGTTTGTAAGGCTGTAATTGGCTGGTTTTTTTCTTCAAATTCTTTGTTTATGGTACTGTAGAATTCAGCAATCATTGGTTTTGCATATTGGTATGCTGCATCTTTATTTAACTTTTTAAGTACAGCTTTAGCGTCTCCATCTAAAAGATTTAAAGCGTTGTCTAGATTGGTGAAAGCAGTTTTGTCATAAATAGAAACATCTACATTTTTATTGTAAAAAGGCATCACATTAGCAAAAACACCTTTATCTACATCTGCATCATAATTTTTATGAATGCCTTTTAAGGTACCTACTAAACGCTCTTTAGCTTTATCAAAAATTTCCGGATTTGCTTTAATAGCTTCTTCCATTTGGTATGCTCTAAATGTCATTTGCATAAGCTCATTGGTAACCAAAAAGACTTCAATAAAGTTTCTACGTTTAATATTTATAGGAGCAAATTCACTATATAGTTTATCAAACTCTGGTAAAATATTTCCGTATTTTTCTTCTAATCCTTTTTCTTTTAAAGCTTTGGTAAAAGTAGCTTCAAAAGCACGACGTTTGGCAACAGCATCACTTTTTTCAATTCCTAAGTTTTCACCTATCCATTTTTTCCAAGCGTTAGCAATACGTGCTTGTTTTGATGCATATTTAATTCTAACCGCATCACTTTCTTTCATTTTAGCATCAATTACTTTTAATGCAGCTTCACGAATAGCAATATTTGTTGGGTTAAATTCTTGAGTAATATGTTCTATAGCTACTGCAGGAAGGTATTCATTTGTAGTTCCAGGAAAACCAAATACCATAGTAAAATCACCTTCTTCAACACCATCTAAAGAAACTGGTAAAAAGTGTTTTGGCTTGTAAGGTTTGTTGTCTTTGCTGTATTTTGCAGGTCTGTTGTTAGCATCTGCATAAATACGAAACATAGAGAAATCTCCAGTATGTCTCGGGAAAACCCAGTTGTCTGTATCACTACCAAATTTACCAATGCTTGTTGGTGGTGCACCAACCAAACGAATATCTTCAAAGCGTTCTGTAACGAATAAAAAATATTGGTTTCCTTTGTAAAAAGCTTTCACTTTTACATCTTGCCAAGCTTCTCTTGGCCAATTTTTCATTAAGCCATTAGCGTTTTTGTCTATAACAGATTGCTTTTCTTTTTCGGTCATGTCATCAGTAACAACCGCAAGAATTTCTTCGGTTATATCTGTAATGCTTACAATAAACTCTACAAATAAACCTTCGTTTGGTAACTCTTCTTCTAAAGACATGGCCCAAAAACCATCTTTTAAATAATCGTTTTCTAAAGAAGAATGTGATTGTATTTGGCTAAATCCACAGTGATGGTTGGTTAAAATTAACCCTTGGTCACTAATAACTTCACTAGTACAACCACCATTAAAATGACCAATAGCGTCTTTTAAACTAGAGTTGTTTACATCATAAATATCTTGGGCTGTAAGTTTGCTACCAAGATTTGTCATTTCGGTTTCGTTCATACCTTCTAACAGCGAAGGAATCCACATACCACCTTGCTGCGCTGAAACATTCAGCGTTATAAAAAGTAATAAAAATTTAAAAAATTTCATATGTTTTGTTTTTGTTTGAATGCTTTCAAAGATAAAAAACCAAGTACTATTAATTGTTAAAATGGACTAAATTTATAGAGGTTTACTTTTTTTAAATGCTACAAATTTAAATTGCAATAAAGGAATCTATAGAAAGCGAAGTTAGAAAGCGAAATTGTGTTTATATTTATACTATGCAACATACATCTAAACTACCTCATGTAGGAACTACTATTTTTTCTGTGATGAGTGCTTTGGCAAATAAGCACCAAGCAATTAATTTATCGCAAGGATTTCCAAATTTTAAAAGCGATGCTAAGCTAAAAAGTTTGGTAACCAAAGCCATGGAGTCTGGTTATAACCAATATGCTCCAATGCCAGGAAATTTAGATTTAAGAACGCGTATTGCTAACAAATTTGACTTATTATATAATAGTAGTTACCATCCAGAAACAGAAATAACCATTACAGCAGGAGCAACGCAGGCCATTTTTACCATTATTTCTGCCTTTGTAAAACAAGAAGACGAAGTGCTTATTTTCAAGCCAGCTTATGATTGTTATGAACCAGCTATAAGCTTACAAGGAGCAAAAACAATAAGCATACAATTAAACGCGCCAAAGTATGCTATAGATTGGAATGCTGTTAAAGCGAAAATCACTAATAAAACGAAGATGATTATTATAAATACACCACAAAATCCTAGTGGTAGTATTTTTAGTAAAACCGATATGTTGCAGCTTCAAGAGCTCACTAAAAACACGAATATTATAGTGTTGAGTGATGAAGTGTATGAACATATTATTTTTGATGGCGAAAAGCACCAAAGTGCATGTTTGTTTCCAGATTTAAAAGCTAGAAGTTTTATAACGGCTTCTTTTGGTAAAACTTTTCATAATACAGGTTGGAAAATTGGGTATTGTTGTGCTCCAAAAACGTTGATGACAGAGTTTAGAAAAGTACATCAGTTTAATGTGTTTTCTGTAAACCATCCAATGCAAAAAGCCTTGGCAGATTACTTGCAAGAACCAAGTCATTATTTAGAGATTTCTCAATTTTACCAAGAAAAAAGAGACCTGTTTTTGAGCTTAATTACAAATTCTAGATTTACATTTAATAAAGCTAAAGGAACCTATTTTCAAGTTTTAGATTTTTCTAAAATAACGCAAGAGAAGGATGTAGATTTTGCTAAAAGATTAACTATAGAAAATAGATTAGCATCTATACCATTATCTGTATTTAACGATAATAATAAAGACGATAAGGTATTGCGTTTCTGTTTTGCAAAAACCAATGATACTTTAAAGAAGGCTGCAGAAATTATAAATAAAATATAAGTTGGCAATAAGTAGTTTGGCAATATATTTGTAATTTCTAATGAAAATAAACATACAAAATAAAAACAATGAAAAAACTAATTGCATTAGCATTCCTTTTTACTGTAAACCTTACCATTTATGCGCAAGACCAAGAGGGTGAAAAGCCTTATGTTGTAAAAAACGATAAAATTTATCAAGGAGATATAGAGGTAACAGAAACACTAAGTCAAGAAAAACGCAATGAAATTTTTACTGCTTATGCTGCAGAGGCAAAGTTATTAGAAGAAAAAAAACAAGCCGAAATAGCAAAAGAAAAAGCGGAAAAAGAGAAGGCTGAAAAAGAAAAAGAGATAGCAAAGGCAGAAAAGGAAAAAGAAAAAGCGCTTAAAGCAAAGCAAAAGGAGGAAGAGGCTCGTGAAAAAGCTTTAAAAAAGAGTGAAAAAGAACGAAAAAAAGCAGAGAAGGCTCTAAAGAAAAAAGAGAAAGCGCAAAAATCTTTTGATAAGGCAAATGGTAAATTAGAAAGCGCCCAAGAAAAATACGAAAAGCTTAAAAAGAAAGGAAAACTGTCTCCTTTAGATGAAGAAAAATGGCATAAAAAAATAGAAGGATATAAAGAAGATATAGATAAAGCCGAGAAAAAACTAAGAAAAGCATAGTTTCTTATTACGTACTATATGATTAAAAAATCCAGAAGCAAAAATATTTGTTTCTGGATTTTTTTTGTTTTCATGTTTTAAATTCTTGTTATTTTTAACTTAAATCCTGTACTTTTAAAGTATGCAAGAAAAATTAAAAATAGCAGTTGTTCAGTCTGATTTAGTTTGGGAAAACCCAAAAGAAAACAGATTGCTTTTCACGCAAAAAATAAATGCAATAACAGAAGCAGTAGATCTTATTTTGCTTCCAGAAATGTTTACAACCGGATTTACCATGAATGCTTCTACACTTGCAGAAAACATGCAAGGAGAATCTGTACAATGGATGCTTGAAATGGCTAAAAAAAGCAATGCAGCTATAGTAGGTAGTCTTATTATTACAGAAAACAATGCGTATTATAACCGACTTTTATTTGTGCATCCTGAAGGTAAAATAGATGTTTATGATAAGCGACATACCTTCACGCTTGCAGGAGAAGATAAAGTGTATCAAGCAGGAAATAAAAAAGTACTTGTAAGCTATAAAGGCTGGAAAATTTGTCCGCTAGTTTGTTATGATTTACGTTTTCCTGTTTGGGCAAGAAATACAGAAGAATATGATTTGTTGTTGTATGTTGCCAATTGGCCAAAACTAAGAATTACAGCTTGGGATGCTTTACTAAAAGCACGTGCTATAGAAAACATGACTTATTGTATAGGTGTTAACAGAGTTGGATTAGATATTAATAACTACGAGTACTCTGGAAGTTCTGCTGTCTATGACGTTTTAGGCGAAAAAATAAGTACTATAGCCTTAGGTAAAGAGCAAACCCAAATAGTTACACTTGATAAAAAGCATATAAAAAAATATCGTGAGCGCTTACAGTTTTTAGGTGATGCTGATGCGTTTAATCTAAAAGTGTAAAATCTATAATAGGATCCCAATTAGCACGAACTTCAATAGCTTCTTTAAAATGGCTTATACGTTCTGGTTGTAGCTTTTTTAAATAGTTTCCAGGATCATACTTCTTGTTTTTATTAGCATCAAAAATAACGCGTAAAAAATATTTAGAAGGATCAAGGTGTCTAAAATCTAAAGGTTCTGGTTTCGTGCTATATAATTCTGCTTTTAACTCGCCATTAGCATCTGTTAATTGCGCAATTATTGGGTATTTAGCATTGTATAACGTTACTCTTATATTACCATAATCGGCAAAGCTTTTGGTGCTTAAAGTATATTTTAGTGTATCGTTTTTATTATCAAAAAAATCGGTAAACGCTTCAGGTAAAACTTGAACATAATATTTATTGTTTTCGGTTTTATCAAAAGAAAAAGAATACTTGTTGTTAAGTGTGTCTAGTGTAGTCTTGTATGCTACGTTTACAGAATCTTTATCTAAAATAGTTAGCTTTTCTTTATCAAATTTTGAAAACGGAATATTTGCAGTTATTTTAAAATCGTCTTTAAAATTTAAAGTTCCTTTGGTGGCTTCAATTTTTAAAGAGTCTCTAGGTTGGTCACTTATTTTAACTGTAAAATCCTCACTATATGTATGGTTTTTAACTGTAAAAAGTAAAGAGTCTGTATCTTTTAATCTTGGTTTATACCAATAGTTTAAAGAGTCTGTTATGGCATCTTTTGTAATGATAAATTTAAAATTATCTGGTACTACAGAGCTTGTGGTAATTGTTGTGTTTTTATAATCTCCTTGGTAACCAAAGGCAATTTTTTCTCCAGCAACTAAACGAGGTCTAATAATACTAAAATTGGTTTCTTCTTTAAATAATTTTAAAGAGAAAGTGCTATCTGTAGGTACTGTAATGTAGTTTTTATAAAAACCTATTTTGTCTGTTTTTTGCTGAAATTTATTATCTTCATTAGCATCTTTTAAAGCTACAAGCATGTATTTACCAGCCTTAATATTATCAATGCTAAAAGTTGTGGTACTATCTAAGGTGTTGGTAACGTATTTTGGTAATTTATTGTAAACTATAGAATCTTTAAATGTAGAGTCTACTTCATATAAACGTACAGATACAAAATCTTCTGGTTTACGTAAAACAGCATCTGTAATATCTCCTTTAACAGATAGTGAATCTATATAACTTCCGGTAGAAAAAATAAACTTGTAATACGAGTATGGGTTTTCTTCATTATTATCTACAATACTGTTACCAAAGTTAAAAGCATAGGTAGTGTTTTCAGATAAGGTATCGTTAATTTTAATAGTAATATACTTACTAGCAGTACCAAGCGGAGTTACTTCTGGCGCAGGATCCATTGGTGGCGAAATAATAAGCTGTTTGCTAAGGTTTTTAATTTTTACATACTCATCAAAATAGATTTTAATTTCCTTGCCATTAAAATTAGTTGTGTAATTTTTTGGTGTGGATTTAACAATTTTAGGAGGTGTTACGTCTTTTGGTCCACCACTAGGATTTCCTCTATTAGCACAGCTAATTATAATTAAGCCTAGAGTAAGTATAAAAAATAAATTAGATAATTTATTACGCATTATTAATTTCATGATTTTGTACAAAGTAACAACATATTTATCATTAACAAAACACTCAATGTACTATTGCCATAGTAGCAATACTAATTTTAACATTTTTAGCTTTATTTAATACTTGAATACAAGACTCTAAAGTTGCTCCTGTAGTAATAATATCATCTACTATTAAAATATGTTTGTTTTCTATTGATGCGGCATTTTCTAAAGTAAAAAGCTCATAGTTAGATTGCCATCTAGCAAATCTTTTCTTGGTTACTTGAGAAGTGGTATTTGTAATTTTAATTAAAGAAGTGTCGTTATAATCTGCTTGTAACGCTTTGGCAATTTCTTGACCAAATTTAGCAACCTGATTATAACCTCGTTTTTTGTACTTCTTTTTGTGTAAAGGCACAGGAATAACAATATCTATTTCTTGGTAAGTAGGTAGTTCTTTTAACTCGTTACCTAACCATTGTCCTAAAAAAACACCAATTTCTTCATAACCTCTATATTTTAAATTATGAATAAGTTGCTGTACAATGCTTTTCTTTTCAAAACGAAGTAAAGCAGTTGCCTGTTCTACCTTTGCGCGACCATAAAATACCTTAGCAACAGCTTGGTTAGCATTAAGATGATAATTAGTAACAGGCAAGTTATGTCTGCAAGAAGTACAAACATAACATTCAGAATCCTGCAAGTGCACATAACATGCATAGCATACCTTAGGAAAAAATAAATCTATAATAGAACGAAACATGATACTAAACTTACAAAATTTAATGCGAAAAGTTTAATGGTATTGCTTTAACAATTATTTCTTATCGTTTAACGATTAAAATATTTTAAATCAAACAAAATATATAGTTTCGTGCCGTAAAATAAATAATATGTTGGTTTTCCCTCAAAATTTTAACTACAAATTAATTATTGGTACACTAGTAATTGTAATTACTGTTTTAGGAGCTTATAGCATTTCCTATTTTAATTCATCTAAAAATCAAGAGGAATTTTTAGAGCAAGAAAAAAAGCTTGTTCAAAATGAATTAAAAGAAATGATTTCGCTATATGAAGATGTTTCTGTAGAAAACCAAGTGGTTAAAACAAGGTTAGAAACTTCTAAAACAAAAGTAGAAAGCATTTTAAATGTAGTAAAAAATGCAAAAACCGATGTGTCACTAATTAATAAATATAAAAGTCAAATACATACTCTTAAAAACGAAAGAGAAGGTGTTTTTGATCATATAGACTCGCTTGTTAGAAATAATAATATCTTACAATCTCAGGTAGATTCTGTAGCACAACAATCTGAAACTCAAAAATTAGAAATAGATAGTTTAGTTTTAAAAAATCAAAAACTATATAAAATAATTAATGAGGTTGGTAAACTTAAGGCAAATCAAATAACGGTTTCAGCATTAAATACCTCATCATCATTACGATTTTTTGAAACCAACAAGGCAAGTGAAGCAGATTATTTTGAGGTTTGTACTACCTTAGAGAGTAATATGTATACCAACAAAGGAAGCAAAAATATTTATGTTCAAATTGTAGATGCTAATGATAAAATAGTATCAGAAAGAGGAATTCTTAAATTTCAAGGAAAACATATAGGATACAGCGGAAAAACAACCATTAAAAACATAGCTGATAAAACAACAGCATGTCTTAAAATAAGTGTAAAAAACAAAGAAAGGTTAGAAGCAGGAAGCTATTCTGTTAACATATTTGAAAACGCAACATTTTTAGGAAACACATCTATTGCATTAAATTAAAAAAATAACACATAATTTTTTAAAAACCATTCCATTAATATGGAGTGGTTTTTTACTTTTGCATCTATGGCAAATCAAGACGAACAATTTAAAAAAGTAATCTCTCACGCAAAGGAGTATGGTTACGTATTCCAGAGTAGTGAAATATACGATGGTTTGAGTGCAGTTTATGACTATGCTCAAAATGGAGCAGAACTTAAAAAGAACATTCGTGACTATTGGTGGAAAGCCATGGTGCAAATGCATGACAATATTGTAGGTATAGATGCAGCAATATTTATGCATCCTACCACCTGGAAAGCTTCTGGGCATGTAGATGCTTTTAGTGATCCATTAATAGATAACAAAGATTCTAAAAAAAGATATCGCGCAGATGTTTTAGTAGAAGACTATTGTGCTAAAATAGAAACCAAGATAGAAAAGGAAGTAAAGAAAGCGCAAAAACGCTTTGGAGAATCCTTTAATAAAGAAGAGTTTTTAGCAACTAACGGAAGAGTATTAGGATATCAAGAAAAAATTGATACCATATTAAAACGCTTAGGAAAATCTTTAGAAGCAGAAGATTTAGCAGATGTTAAAGCACTAATTGAAGAGCTAGAAATAGCTTGTCCTTTAAGTGGTTCAAGAAATTGGACAGACGTAAAGCAATTCAACCTAATGTTTGGTACTAAGCTTGGTGCTTCAGCAGAAACTGCAATGGACTTATACTTGCGTCCAGAAACTGCACAAGGAATTTTTGTAAACTTCTTGAACGTACAAAAAACAGGAAGAATGAAAATTCCTTTTGGTATAGCACAAACAGGAAAAGCATTTAGAAATGAAATTGTTGCAAGACAGTTTATTTTTAGAATGCGTGAGTTTGAACAAATGGAAATGCAATTTTTCATTAAGCCAGGAACACAAAAAGAATGGTTTGAAAAATGGAAAGAAACCAGATTAAAATGGCATCTTTCTTTAGGAATGGGAGAAGATAACTACCGTTTTCACGACCACGAAAAACTAGCGCATTACGCAGATGCTGCAACAGATATTGAATTTAAATTTCCTTTCGGATTTAAAGAATTAGAAGGAATACACTCTCGTACAGATTTTGATTTAAAACAACACGAAGAGTTTTCTGGTAAGAAGCTTCAATATTTTGATCATGAAGATAACAAAAGCTACACACCTTATGTATTAGAAACCTCTATTGGTTTAGACAGAATGTTTTTAGCTGTATTCTCAAACTCTTTAGTAGAAGAAAAATTAGAGAATAACACCACAAGAACCGTTTTAAAATTACCAGCAGTTTTAGCTCCAGTAAAAGCAGCTATTTTTCCTTTAGTGAAAAAAGATGGTTTACCAGAAGTAGCAAAACAAATTGTAGAAGATTTAAAATGGGATTTCAATGTGTTTTATGACGAAAAAGATGCTGTAGGAAAACGTTACAGACGTCAAGATGCAAACGGAACACCATTTTGTATTACTGTAGATCACGAAACCTTAGAGAACAATACTGTTACTATAAGACACAGAGATACTATGGAACAAAAACGTGTAAAGATTGAAGATTTAAAAGATTTAATAAAAACAGAGGTTGATGTGAAACATTGGCTAATGAAAATGAAATAATAAATCTCTGCAAAAAGCAGAAATCAAAAACAGTAAAAGCCCAAGTTTTAAACTTGGGCTTTTTATATTATATATTAAAATACAACCTCTAATTAAAAGTAGTACAATCTAATAACAGAATAGATATAACTTAAATGTTAGCTGGTATTGTTTTTGCTAAAAACGCCAAATATGTAACTATTAAAGTGATTTATATGTGTTTTTTGTAACCTAGTAATCGTAAAGCGTTTAATACTACAACCACTGTAGAGCCTTCATGAAATAAAACTGCTAAACCAATATTGGTAAGTCCTAAAATAGTAACAGGAACCAATACAATAACAACACCTAAACTTATAAAGATGTTTTCTTTTATAATGCGTTTAGATGCTCTACTTAAACCTATAACAAAAGGAAGGTTTTCAATTTTATCAGACATTAGTGCCACATCTGCAGTTTCTAAAGCAACATCGCTTCCTGCTGCTCCCATAGCAACACTAACAGTGCTTAATGCCATAGCAGGTGCATCATTTACACCATCACCAACCATTGCTATTTTTCCGTCTGTAGCTAATAAGTTTTTAATAGCTGCTACTTTGTCTTCTGGTAATAAGTTTCCTCTTGCTTCTGTTAAACCAATTTGTTTTGCAATGGCATCTCCAACATTTTGATGATCTCCAGTAAGCATAATCATGCGTTTTATACCAATAGCTTTTAATTGTTTAAGTGTGTTTGCAGCTGTTTTTCTTGGTACATCCATAACGCTAATAATACCAATAATTTCATTATTAAAAGCTACTAACATTACAGTATGTCCGTTTTGCAAAAGGCTGCTCATTTTTGAAGTTACAGTATCTGTAATAGTCATGCCTTCATCTTGCATTAGTTTTAAGTTACCAATACATACTTTTTCATGGTTATACATAGCAGTAACCCCTTTACCTTGTATGGCCTCCATGGAGTTAGCATGGTTTTTAAAATGTATAGCATGCAAAGTTTCAATGTCTTTAGCAATTGCTTTTGCTAATGGATGGTTGCTTAAACTTTCTACCTCTAAAACAATTTGTAAAAGGTCTTCTTTATTAAAATTATGTAAAGGGATTACATTGGTAAGTTTTGGTTTTCCTTCGGTTAAGGTTCCTGTTTTGTCAAATGCAATCGTGCTAATGCTTCCTAAGTCTTCTAGCGCTTTACCTCCTTTAATTAAAACCCCTTTTTGTGCAGCTCTTGCAATACCACTAAGAACAGCACTTGGTGTAGAAATTGCTAAAGCACAAGGACTAGCAGCAACCAAAACGGTTATTGCTCTGTATAAACTTTCATTAAAAGTTTCGTCTATAACTAAGTAGGCAAAACATAAAAGTACCACAACAATAATAACTATAGGTACATACCATTTTTCAAACTTTTTGGTTAAACGTTGTGTTGGTGATTTTTGTGTTTCGGCTTCACTCACCATTTTAATTAATCGTGCTACTGTAGAATCATGACTCTGTTTTAATACTTGCACTTCAATAGTGCTATCTCCATTTATACTTCCTGTAAAAGCAATATGTTTTTTGTCTATATGTTTAAAATCTGGTAGTTTATCTGTTGTTGCAATGGCTGTTTTATCCACAGGCATGCTTTCTCCAGTAATTGGCGCTTGATTAATGCTGCTGTTTCCCGAAACTATTACACCATCTGCTGCTATTTTAGTGTTTGGTTTAACTACAATAATATCTCCTATTTTTAAGTTTTCAATAGGTGTTTCTGTTAAATGGTTGTTTTTTTTAACTATGGCTGTTTTTGGTGATAAATCACTTAAGGCTTCAATAGATTTTTTTGCTTTATTCATGGCGTAATGCTCTAAAGCATGCCCTAAACTAAATAAAAATAGAAGTAAAGACCCTTCTGCCCAACTACCAATATAAGCAGCTCCTATGGCTGCAGCTATCATTAAAAAATCAATATCAAAACCTCCTTTTTTTATTTTTTGAAAGGCTTCAATTGAAATAAAATAACCTCCAAAAAAATAAGAGATAATATAGCTTAATAAGTATTGCCAACTTGGCGCATTAGTGAGTTTTGCAATAACAAAACCAAGTACTAAAAAAACACCACACAGTATGGCAAAATAGAGTTCTGTTTTTTTTCCAAAAATCATATTATGACCATGGTCGTGCGAATGGCTAGTGTGGTTGTTCATTTAGTTTTTAAAAAATGGTGGTGTTATTGGCTGTCTTCTTCGCTGTTATTTAATAACATAGTGGTGCCTTTAACTACAATTTGTTTTTCTTTTAAAGCTTCAGTGTTTATAATTTCTATGTTGGTTTCGGTTTGTTTTCCTGTGACTAATTTAACCTTTTCAAAATAAAAATCAGTAGCATTTTCTTCCTTTAAAGTTAATACAAATAAATTATTTTCATTTTCAATTATAGCTTCATTTGGTAAGCCTAGTGCTTTTTTGCTATCTACAATAATATCTGCATCAACAAACATACCTACTATAAAATTTTCCTTTTCATTATCTACGTGTGCATGTACTTTTATACGTCTGGTTTGATCATCAATGGTGGTACCAACTAAATGTACTTCTGCTTCGTAAGTTTTGTTAGAAGTTTCCGGTATTTTAAATAGTATTTTTTGCCCTTTTTTAATTTTTAGAATGTCTTTTTCAAAAACCGATAGTTCTAAATGAATGTGATCAATATCTACAATTTCTAAAATGACATCACTTGGTGCTACATAGGTTCCGTTACTCACGTTTACCTTGGTGATATTTCCGCTAATTGGTGCATATAAATTTATAGTTGAAGAGATTTGTCCTTGCTCTACCTTACTTGGGTTTAGATGCATCATTTGTAGTTTTTTGCGTAAACCGTTGTAATGTGCTAAGTTGCTTTTGTATGCACTCTCTGCTTTTAAGTAATTCTTCTCTGAAGTGATTTTTTCATCAAACAAGGTTTTTTGTCTGTTGAATTCTGATTTTAGGTAATTTAATTGCTCTGCAACTTCTAGGTAGTTTTGTTGTATTTCTACAAATTCTGTGTTTTCTAAGGTAACTAAAAGCTGTCCTTTTTTTACAGTATCACCAATTAGTAAAGGGGTTTTTGTAATATAGCCACCAATAAAAGTTGTAACGCTAGATTTGTTGCGTGGTGGTACGTCTATCATTCCGTTTACTTTTACGGTTTCATTAAAATTGTATTCTGCTAAGGCTCCTAAAACCATTTTTTCGCCTTCAAATTGTGCTTTAGTTAGCCTAATTTCATTCTTGTTTGTTTCTGTTTCAGGAATGGTAGTTTCTTTTTTTTCTGAATTTCCGCAGGCTACTAAAACCATTGAAAATAATAAGATATATAGATGTTTCATTGTTATAAAATTAAGTGATTGATGTGGATAACGGTTTGGTTATAATTATTTAATTGCTCTAG
>Ga0209121_10003064_pt1 | contig 16395 bp, 13 predicted proteins | sample Cruoilmetagenom3_FD_187292 | JGI IMG/M metagenome (GOLD analysis project Ga0209121, IMG submission 187292) | Oil polluted marine microbial communities from Coal Oil Point, Santa Barbara, California, USA - Sample 3 (SPAdes) (version 2) | ecosystem: Environmental > Aquatic > Marine > Oil seeps ... | reverse complement strand
CAATTTGCTCATTGGTCTGCAGGTACTGCCCGGTGATGTTGACCGCACTATCGGAGAACACCTGGTTAATGGCGCTCATGACACCGGGCACGTTGCGGTGTATGTGGAGCAGGCGGTGGGAGCCTTCGTGGGAGGGCAGGGCCACCGGGGGGAAGTTGACCGAGCCTAAGGTAGTGCCGTTATCACTGTAGCGGATGCGTTTTTTGGCTACTTGGCCACCAACGCAAGCCCCGCTTCACTCCTAAACTCAACTGCTTACTCGATGATGCCCAGTAAACTGCTAAGTTCTTGCGAGGTAATGGCGTTGGCCTTTTTACCGCCTTTGCCAGAATATACTGCATCAGCGAGGGCCTGTTTTGTTGCTTGCATTTCAATAATTTTTTCCTCCACTGTACCCTCGGTGACTAATTTGTAAACGAATACCGCTTTCTTTTGGCCAATGCGATGGGCTCTGTCTGTGGCTTGTTTTTCAACGGCAGGGTTCCACCAGGGGTCGTAGTGGATAACCGTATCGGCGGCAGTCAGATTAAGGCCGACACCACCGGCTTTAAGGCTGATTAAAAAAACCGAGTTATCGCCTTGTTGAAAACTATTTATGGCTTCATCTCGTTTACGTGTTTGCCCCGTTAATTTACTGTAGGTAATATCGCGTTCTTTCAACTCTTGCTCAATAAGGGCGAGCATTTTGGTGAATTGTGAGAACACTAAAACCTTACGCCCCTCTTCAAGCATTTCTGGCAGCATTTCCATGAGTAGGCTTAGCTTGGCACTTTGCCTTACTTTTTTTGCCTGTGGCAGCGAGACGATTCTTGGGTCACAACAGGTTTGGCGCAATTTCAGCAGGGCGTCAAGTATCATAATCTGGCTGCGTGCCAGGCCCTTGTTGGCAATTTCCTTGCGTACTTTTTTATCCATGGCCAGACGTACACTTTCGTAAAGATCCCGTTGCTTACCTTGCAGTGTAACGTTGCAAATTATTTCGGTTTTGTCCGGTAGCTCTGTCAATACATCTTGTTTACAGCGGCGTAATAAAAAGGGGCTGACACGTTGCTGGAGTTGTTTTTGCCGATGTTCGTCGGCCTCATTCTCTATGGGTTTTCGAAATAAATGGTTGAAACGTTTTAAATCACTTAAAAAACCTGGCATTAAAAAATGATAAACAGACCATAGCTCGCCTAAATGGTTTTCCATTGGTGTGCCGGTCAGGGCCAGGCGGTGATTGGCCTTGAGTTGGTAGCTTACCTGGGCGGTTTGGGATTTCGGGTTTTTAATATATTGGGCTTCGTCCAGCACAATATAGTGAAATTGCTCCTGTAATAGTATGTGCTGATCGCGATGCAGAAGAGGATAGGTGGTCAGAATAATATCGTGGCAATGAATACTATCGAACAAGGCCGCTCGCGCCGAACCATGCAGTACCAGAACCTTAAGTTCATTGGCAAAATGTTCAATTTCCCGCCGCCAGTTGCCCATTAAGCTGGTGGGGGCAACGACGAGAGAGGGCTGGTGCATACGGCCACTTTGTTTTTCGACCAGTAAATGCGCCAGCGTTTGCACTGTTTTACCAAGGCCCATATCGTCGGCAAGAATGCCATTAAACTGGTAATCGCGTAGAAATTGTAGCCAGTTCAAACCCTGCTGTTGGTAGGTCCGCAGCTCGGCATTAAAACCTGGCGGCGGCTCCACTGCTTGAATGCCGGCAAAATTGCGCAGACGTTCGTTTAAGCGTTTTAGCTCGTCGGCACCGTGCCATACCAGGGCCGGGTCGTTGAGTAAATCATTAAGTTGCACACCCTGGTGGCGAGATAGACGTAATTTGCCGTGCTCATCAAGGGTATCCTGATCATATAACTCGACAAGGGTTTCGAAGATAGGCTGCAGGCGTTCGCTGGGTAGTTTAAGCCAGTGATGTTCAGCGGCTAAAACCAGCACGTAGGGCTGTGCTTGCAGGTATTCGCGCAAATGCTGTGGTGTCTCAAACTCAGCTAGAAGCTGTACCAGTGTGGGTAGCAAGTTGAGCGGCTCACCGTTGAGCTCTATACCCAGGCTAAGTGCAAACCACTCGGCACCCTCTTGCTCCAGTTCGGCGTGCCATTGCGCGGCCTCCTCAAAACTCAGTGCAAAGTTGTCGTCGGTGATAATCTCCCAGCCCTGTTCCTGTAAACGGGGGAATTCATTGTCAAGAAGCGCATACCACTGTGCGGCAGATTCCGCGGTGGTGTTTGCAAAGGGAAGCCAAATAAGTAGCGGCAGGTTCTGGTTGTTTTCATCCACCCTGGATCGATGTAACTGGCCAAAGCCCTCGTCGAGCACCATGCCGAGATCGTGAACGGTTTCTATAGCGGCCAACTCTGCGTCTCTGTCACGTTCGACCCGGTAGACGGTATTACCATCACTCGCGCTGGTGTGGGCCTCTACGGAAAAATCCGGTAAGCATATAGAACCTTCTTCAGAGCGGTAATTAAACCTGAGCTGGGCACAGTGGTAGCGTCGCCCCTGGGCGTCGCCATGTTGATGGACGCGGCTGTGTAAATACAGCTGAAACTGTGGGCTTACGCCCTTAATATTCACCTCTTTAATATCCAGTTTAAGGGGTGTTGGTAGTTGGTAGGAGGGCATGTCAATGAGCAAACGTCGGCTTACGGTGTCGAGCTTGTTCTTTGGTATTAGCGGTGCATGTACCAGTTTGGCCACCTGCTCTGGCGATAAGCTGCCCGATTCAAGTGTACCCAGGGTGAAGGTGTTGGTGTCGATATACCAAAGTTTAGCCACCTGAGCGATTGCTGTAATCGAGGGTTCTACCTGATAGACAAGCTGCTGACCCCCTTTAGCTTTCTGCCAGTTAAAGTCCAGCTCGCGGGCCTCGTCGAGGTGCAGTGGCTCACTGTTTTTGTCCAGCCAGTGGCAGCGACCACTGTGTAGCATTTTATGCAAAGCCAGTTCGCCCATATCACCACTCAGCGCATAGCGAGCATCACTTGATTGGTAGCTGTAATAGCCATAATCATAAAAATCAGATTGGTCAACCAAGAGTCGAGCAATTTCTTTATCGAGACTGGAAAGAAAGTGCGCGTGGCTAGCTGGAGAGGTACCCTCAAGGGAATGGCTTGCTGGCTTGCCGTAACCGCCCTTTTTCAGCAGGCGTACTTTTTGTGGTACGACTTCCAACCCTAAACTTTCGCCATCGCTTGGCTCAAGAATGTATAAAAGACAGTAGTTGGGAGTGCTTCGTTGTTGGCTTAGAGCGGGAGCGAGGGTAAGTTCGTTGAGTTCATCCAGCCATTGTTCGACAGGGTTCAGCTCCAGCGATTGTTGACTGAAAAGGTTTCTCTCAAGGGCAAACAATAATATGGCAGCAATATGCTTGCAATAGTAGGTGACCGGGCAGGTGCAATGGCCTTTAAAGTTATTCTCGTCTTTACTTACCGTAATAGTTTGTCGGTAGGTGTGGCTACCGCGCACCTGTGAGTGGATAAGCCAACCGATAAGGTCCTGCTCAATCTCTACATTGAGTATGCGATGGTCTCTAAAATAGTTTTCACCGCGTTGATAAGCGGCCTTGCCGCATACGCTTTGTATTAGCTTATGATCCAATTCTTATACCACCCGCTTTCGCCACGAATATAAGTCGGTCGCTGATGATAGTCAGCAGCCGACTATTACCTGCTTACCATGATACCTAAAAGGCGGAAGATCTTATTCGCTTCGCACAAAGTGCGGCCTGTAGCCCCTGCGCAGGATTAAAACAACACCCGACAACGAATGGTGCCCTCAATGGCCTTTAATTCTTGCAAGGCCTGGTCGCTATAACCAACGGCGACATCAATCACCACATAGCCAATTTGCTCATTGGTCTGTAGGTACTGACCCGTAATGTTCACCGCACTGTCGGTGAACACCTGGTTGATGGCACTTAGGATGCCGGGCACGTTGCGGTGTATGTGGAGTAGGCGATGTGAACCTTCGTGGGAGGGCAGGGCCACCGGGGGGAAATTCACCGAGCCCAAGGTAGTGCCGTTATCACTGTAGCGAATGAGCTTTTCGGCCACTTCGCCGCCGATATTTTCCTGGGCTTCTTCGGTGGAGCCACCGACGTGGGGGGTCAAAATTACGTTGTCGAATTCGCGCAGGGGGGAGAGAAACTCTTCCTGATTAGTACCTGGCTCGCTGGGGAATACATCCACAGCGGCACCGGCCAGGCGCTGTTCAGACAGAGCTTCGCACAGGGCGTCAATGGCTATCACCTGGCCACGGGCGGCGTTAATCAGCACTGCGCCGGGTTTCATTGCCGCTAGCCTTGCACTGCTCATCATATTGCGTGTGGCCTTGGTATCCGGCACGTGTAGGGAGACCATGTCGGCGCAGCCAAGCAGGTCGTCGAGCTCGGCGATTTGCTCGGCGTTACCCAGGGGCAGGCGGGTGACGACATCGTAGAACTTGACCTTCATACCCAGAGATTCAGCCAGTACGCTGACCTGACTGCCGATATTGCCGTAACCGACAATACCCAGGGTTTTACCGCGCACCTCAAAGGAACCGACAGCGGATTTCTGCCACACGCCACGGTGGGCCTTGGCGTTTTTCTCGGGGATGCCACGCATCAGCATAATCGCCTCGGCGATGACTAGCTCGGCGACACTGCGGGTATTAGAGTAGGGAGCGTTGAAAACCACGGTGCCGCGGTCGGTTGCAGCCTTCAAATCGACTTGATTGGTGCCGATGCAAAAACAACCGATGGCCATCAGCTTGTTGGCACTAGCCAGCACATCTGCGGTTAGCTGAGTGCGCGAGCGAATGCCGACAAAATGGGCGTCGGCAATTTTGCCCTTCAGCTCGACGTCGTCCAGCGCGCCTTTTATATATTCAATATTGCTGTAGCCCGAGGCGTTTAGGGAGTCAACCGCCGAGGGGTGGACACCTTCAAGTAGGAGGATGCGAATTTTCGATTTATCGAGAGAGACAGAAGCCACGACACACCTCAGGGGCAAAAAAAGGGGGCGACATGGTAACATGCGCTGCAGCCTTCATGGCCCTCAAGCCCTTCACGTAACTTCGAAAAAGAGCCCGATATCCATGGATAAAAACACCTTGCAGCAACTCCACGCTATCGTCGGGGAAGCACGGGTTCTCACCGATGCTGACAGCCTACAAAACTACGGCCTAGACCGCACCACGGTTTGGACGGCGTCGCCCTGTGCGGTGGTACTACCGGGCAGTATTGAAGAAGTACAAGCCATTATGCGACTGGCCGCTAAAGAAGATCTGGCCATTGTGCCCTCGGGCGGGCGCACGGGGTTAAGCGGTGGCGCGGTGGCTAAATCGGGCGAGCTGGTACTGGCCCTCGACCGCATGAATAAGGTACTCGACTTTAATGCCGTCGACCGCAGCCTCACCTGCGAGGCGGGCATCATCACCCAGCAATTACAGGAATACGCCGAAGAACAGGGCTTATTTTATCCGGTGGATTTCGCCTCGGCGGGCTCAAGCCAAATCGGCGGCAATATCGCCACCAATGCCGGTGGCATTAATGTGATTCGCTATGGCATGACCCGCGACTGGGTGCTCGGCCTCAAGGTGGTGACCGGCAATGGTGATATTCTCGAGCTTAATCGCGGGTTGATTAAAAACAATACCGGCTATGACTTCCGCCATTTGTTTATTGGCTCTGAGGGCACGCTGGGTATTATTTGCGAGGCGACTATGCGCTTGGCACCGCCACCGAAAGACCCTGCCGTGTTAGTACTGGGGGTAAGCGACTTCCCGGCCATTATGGATGTACTGAAAACCTACAGCAGCGCTTTAACCCTCAATGCCTTTGAGTTTTTCTCCGACCTCGCCCTCGACAAAGTGCTCGCCCACCAGCCGCTAACCGCACCCTTTGAACAGCGCACCCCCTACTACGCACTACTGGAATTTGAGCAAACGACCCCTGAGGTGCTCGATACGGCGATGGCCTTGTTTGAAGACTGCGTGGAAGCGGGCTGGGTGCTCGACGGCGTGGTGAGCCAAAATCAGACCCAAGCTAAAAACTTATGGCGATTGCGGGAGGATATCTCTGAAACCCTGTCTTTTACCAAGCCCTATAAAAACGATATTTCAGTGCAAGTCTCGCAAATGCCTGACTTTATTCGCGCCGTCGATGATCTCGCCAGCCAGCGCTACCCCGACTTTGAAGTGGTCTGGTACGGGCATATCGGCGACGGCAATCTGCATTTAAATATCCTTAAGCCCGATGCACTGAGTGTTGAAGACTTTACCCAACGGTGCAGTAGCGTTAGTGTCGAAGTCTCCGAGCTGGTACAGCGCTTTAATGGCAGCGTCTCTGCCGAACACGGCATTGGCCTGTTGAAAAAGCCCTATTTGAGCTATACCCGCAGCGAAACAGAAATTACGCTAATGCGGCAGATGAAAAGCTTGTTTGACCCCAAAGGGATACTCAACCCCGGCAAGTTAATCTAATTAAATAGGGCGACAAAGCCATGAGTTACCAACATCAGTTTATCGACAACAGTCCTTGCGACTTATTGCCCGGCAAAGTGGTTTGCGTGGGCCTCAACTACGCCGCTCACGTCACCGAGATGAACAGTAAAAATATCGGCGAACCCCTGCTGTTTATTAAACCCGCCACCGCATTAACCCCGATTGAAGAAGCCATACGCATACCCGAAGGCCGTGGCGCCTGCCACTTTGAAAGCGAAATGGCCCTGTTGATTGGCCAGCCTTTAAAGCGCTGTCGTGAAGAAGACGTACTTGAGGCTATAGCGGGAGTAGGCATTGCCCTCGACCTCACCCTGCGCGACCTGCAAAAACAATTAAAAGAAGCGGGCCAACCCTGGGAAAAAGCCAAAGGTTGGGACGGCGCCTGCCCGATCTCACCTTTTATCAAAACGGAAGAAGTCGCAGACCTGCAAAACCTAGATATTAAGCTTTGGCAAAACGACGTGTTGAAGCAGGATGGCAATACCGGGCAAATGCTGACTCAGGTTTTGCCACTAATTACTTATATCAGCCAATTTTTCACACTACAGCCTGGGGACGTTGTGCTCACGGGCACGCCTGAAGGGGTTGGACCTTTGCAGAAGGAAGATACTCTAAAACTGCAGCTTGGCAGGCTGCTGGAAATAGAAACTAGAAGAGTTGAAGCATAGTAGCCACAGAATGTAGTAGCCACAGAATATTGAACCACTTGTGTTATCAGTTTCATACAACACATCAGCTAGATCAGCTCGTGTTTCTTTCCAGCCTAAGATAAAGAAAGATAATTTGGCTTTAAAAATTACTAGATTTATAGCGCCTTAGTCTATATTCGAATACTCTAATATTGCTATTATAATGTTGCTTATTCAACATAAACTGGAGCAATAAATGAAAATAAGTCGACTTGTCGTTTTCTTAATTAGCTTAGGATTATTGAATTTAGTAAGTACTGTATTTGCACGAGAACCGATAGAACCCATTGCTCCAGTGAAAGCAATAAACCTCGCAGAGGTTGAGTTAGGTAAAAAATTATTTTTCGATCCCAGGCTGTCTAAATCAGGCGTTATTTCCTGCAATTCATGCCATAACTTGAGTATGGGTGGAACAGACAACCTAAAAACTTCTATAGGACATAACTGGAAACAGGGGCCCATTAATGCGCCTACCGTGTTGAATTCCAGTATGAACATTGCGCAATTCTGGGATGGCCGCGCTGCAGATTTGAAAGCACAGGCTGGCGGCCCAATCGCCAACCCGGGAGAGATGGCACTCAGCCATGCAATAGCGGTCGATGTTTTGGCATCGATTCCCCAATATGTCACTGAGTTTAAGCAGGTGTTTGGAAAAACACCCATCAACATTGATCAGGTTACAGACGCCATTTCAGAATTTGAAAAAACATTAATCACGCCAAACTCTCGATTCGATAAGTGGTTACTGGGCAATGCGAATGCACTAACCCCCGATGAGCATGCCGGTTACAAGCTGTTCAAAGATTCTGGTTGTGCGGCATGCCATTATGGCCCTGCAGTTGGTGGTACTTCTTTCCAAAAAATGGGCATTATCGAAAAATACAAGACAAAAAATACAGCCACAGGTTTAAGCGCAGTTACTGGTAAAGAAGCCGATTATCTTAAATTCAAAGTCCCAACTCTGCGAAATATTGAGATGACTTACCCCTATTTCCATGATGGCGAGGCCGAGACCCTAACCGAGGCGGTTGATGTTATGGGTAGGTTGCAACTGGGAAGGAATTACAGCAAAAAAGAAAATGCACAAATAGTTGCCTTCCTTAAAAGCCTAACAGGTGAGCAGCCATCGTTTGTGTTGCCGATTTTGCCGCCCTCTACAAATCAAACACCTAAACCTAAGCCTTTTGAATAAGCCCCTTGACTAAACCACATGGCCTAGAGTTAGCGCACAATGTTGTGAGTTAACTCTAAAAGGCAATCTTTTGGCAGAAAGAGTGTTTTGACCAGGTCGCTTACTTACCGGTGGGCGACCAATTGTAAGCCCCTAAATACCGAGTAATTAGGGTTTCGATTGACGGTCTTTTTTGTGCAGATGGCCATGGCGAATCAAATCTTCAACGGCATCAACCAAAGCCTCGCGCACCGGTCGAAACTCCATACCCAGTTCGGCACGAATTTTTGCATTACTAATGCGCATGGTTTTGCCGAGGTGGGAACGAATAAAGTCACCGGCCCCGCTGGGCTGAGTGTAGGACAATAACTTGACCACACTGCTGATCCAACTCGCACTCATATCCCGCCGTGGCAAGCGATAATTGCTGTAGCCCGCCTCGCGTAAAAAGTCGACAATTTCACCCATGGTCATGGCTTCGCTGTAGCAAATATAACGACCATCAGCATCGTCTTTGTCCAGTGCTAGCACGTGGGCACGAGCTACGTCACACACATCGACCATGCAGAAATTGAGCGCCATGATACCGGGGTAGGTGCCACTGAGCAGGTCACGAATCACCTGATTACTACTGTTCAAACCCGGGCCTATGGCCTCGCCTATGACCATGCAGGGGTTTAAGACGACTAAATCAAAACCCCGCGCTTGCTCTCGCATAAAATCCCAGGCGGCCTGTTCGGCTAGTGCCTTTGAATAGAAATAGGGATTGCGAGCAAGGGAGGATTTGCTGTTCCAGTCGGTTTCGGTAAAAACATGCTGGTCATTAGGCTCATCGGTTATCGCCGCCAACGACGAGGTCAGCACCACCCGCTTAACACTGGATGCTTTAGCACACGCTCGCAATACATCGAGGGTGCCATTCACGGCGGGGTCAACCATTTCCTGTCGTGGGTTTTTACTTTCAAGCAAATAAGGGCTGGCTGCATGAATCACATAATCACAGCCAGCGATGGCGGTATCAAAAGAACCGGGCTGGGTAAGGTCACCCGACACCAATTCCAGGCTTTCGGCGGCACCGGGCAGTTGTTTTAGATAGGCGTACTGGCCATCGTTGACCCCACCCCTCACGGTGCCCCTGACTTTAAAGCCACTGGCTAGCAATTCACGAATGGTTTGCCCGGCAATAAAACCCGAGGCGCCGGTGACACAGACAGTTGCTTCAGACGACACTTGCAGCCCCTCGTTATTTAGCACTGGCAACCCGTTTAGTCTTCCTGCTCGGCGGGTGCGGGGTTGGGTCGACCGACCATTAACGAGCCCGGTACCGAATCCATTAAATCCTCAACGGTAAACTGACCGTTGTTGTCAGTTTTAAGCAGCATTTTTTCTTCGACCGGCTCGCAATACACCGACACCCGACCGCGCTCGACATGAAAGATTTGGCCATTCACATCGGCGGCAGCGTCAGTGCCAAGGTAGGCAACCATGGGCGCGACAAACTCTGGCCCCGGCATTGCCATAAGTGAGTCGTAGCGATCCTGGGTAATCAAGCCTGCATCGAGGCGCTTTTTCATGCCGTCAATCACACCCTGGTCAAGGGTCATGCGGGTCGCGGCAATGGGGCAAATAGCATTGGCGGTAACACCGTAGCGGCCCAGCTCTCGCGCCAATGAGCGAGTAAAGCTGACGATGCCGCCCTTAGCTGCCGCGTAGTTGGACTGCCCGACACTACCGCGCCAGGCGTCGGAGGCGAAGTTGACGATGCGCCCAAAGCGCTGACCGCGCATGACTTTGGCGGCGTGGTGGCACATATTGTAGTGGCCTTTAAGGTGCACGCGGATCACGGTGTCCCAATCATCTTCGCTCAAGTTCCAGATCATGCGCTCGCGCAACACACCCGCACAGTTAACCACCATGTCGACCGAGCCAAAGGCGTCAACACAGGTGCCGATAATACCGGCCGCCGCATCGTAGTCGTCAACCGGGGCCAGGGCAGAAACCGCCTGCCCACCGGCCGCTTCAATTTCTGTAACGACCTGATTGGCGGGGGCTTCTTCTCCACCCCTGCCGCCGCGATCGGCACCGGGGTCGGCAACCACTACCCGTGCGCCCTGTTGGGCGAGTACTAACGCAATCTCACGACCAATGCCCCGGCCACCGCCAGTGACGATGGCTGATTTACCGTCTAAATTCATACTAAAACTTCCCATAATAATAGCTTGAGAAAAACCAAACCTTTACTAAAAATTGACGCACCCAGTAATAACCGGGGCAGGTTAATTTGTTGAGTCTCGAGTGTAGCAGCTACCGCATGGCGCACAAGGGGAGGCTATTGTGACGCTGTTTAACAAACGCTTAAGCGCTATCGCAGCAACCCTCGTCTGCTGAATCGGCGGACACTTCACGCCGGCGTGGGAACAAAATACGCGGCAGTCACGGGGCGGTGGCGATAAAAGCTGGCGGCAGGCCTCGCACTCGCAGAACCACTGGCAGGCATTGGTGGGCATAGCTTCGGTTTTGCGGTGGCTGCAGGCGGGGCAACTGATGGTCGATTCTAAAAGAATGTCAGTCATAATTAATCCGCTGTAAATTTACGCTGACTCTACAAACTCTTGTTTTATTCCCCAGCCATCGCCCGCTCAAGTGATTGATGGAAGTGAGCAAGGGCAGGTTCGTTCTGACCAATAAGGATTTCCCGCATGGTGCCGGAAAGAAAGTTTCTCTCCATTTCCTGTTGAATCACAATATCTTCACCATCAACAGTGCGCAGCGCCAGGTCAATATTCTTATCCCAGTATTTTTTCGCCTTGCCAGTGGTCACCGGCTCCGGCACATAACAGTCAAAATAAATTACGCATTGGTCAACGCGATTATCGACCGGGAAAATGCGCCAGGTTTCGACGTGATCGGCCTGCATGGTGAAAATAGTGTTGGGGAAAAGCTGATAAGAAATCGCCCCTTTGTGAACTCCATCACAGTGCCCCCCCGAGCCAAAGGCGGTGGTATCAATTAGAATCCCCCCCCCGAATCAGCCGTGATAGCCGTTATCCGTTGATATCAGAGCCGAGAAGGCAAGAGAGCCTCAAGTCAGTCTTACATGGATGTACACAGCACAGGAAAACACATGCCACTTACATCCATCAAAAAATTAGTCATGACCTCCAGAACAACCCCTGGAGCCGCTCAAGTCAATGACATATCCCCCGCGGATACACAGCAGATAGTCGAAGCACTTAACCCCGCCATCGTTGAACCCCCAGCTTTTAATAACGCTGATATTGATTTTTTGCGCCAGCTAGCCAGCGGTGACTTTAGTCGCCCATTAAACCCATCGAGTTCTACTGCTGGCGAGCTTATTGAAAGTATTCGTCAGCTAGCGGGCAGATCTATTGGCCAATCTAAAACACTGGTCACCGAGCTCAATCACGAGGCCTCCAGCCTCAGCGAACACTGTAATGAAGGGGTTGCCGCAGCCACTAAAGATATAGGCCCTGAGCTCTCTCTGGCTCATGAAACCCGCGACCGGCTTACGGCTGTCGCGGCAGCGGCGGAGGAAATTTCCGTTAATGTTCGCTCCATCGCCGACCATTCCACGACCACGCAAAGCAGTGTCGATACCATTGCCAACACCACTGGTGAGCTTACCTCAGCAGCCCAGGAAATCGCCAAAAATACCGAACAAGCCAGGGGCATCACGGCCAAGGCCGTAGCCGACAGCGAATTGGCAGCAAGCCAGTTTGACCAGTTAAAAGCCGCCGCCGATGAGATCAGCGCAGTCACCAATACCATTAGCGAAGTTTCGGATCAGACCAAACTACTGGCACTCAATGCCACCATCGAGGCTGCGCGCGCGGGCGAAGCCGGTCTTGGTTTTGCCGTCGTAGCCAGTGAAGTCAAGGAACTGGCCTCGCAAACTCATTTAGCCAATACCGATATAAGGAAAAAAATCGATATTATTCAAACTGCCGTCGGCTCGACTCAGCACTCAATCAAAAACCTCAATCAGGTAATCACCGAGGTTAGCGAAATAGTCTCAACTATTGCCGCCGCTGCCGAAGAACAATCCCTCGCCACCGACAGTATTTCAGACACACTGAAGGAAGCGACAGCGAGTGTCAGCACGATGAGCAGTAGTGTTAACGAAAGCGCTTTAGCCATTAACGAAATGAATGAAAATCTTTCGTCCTCCGCTACCATGACTGCCGATGTCATCGGCTTTATGGAGAACATGGCCACCGATAACGAGACCATGCTGGCCAGTGCAACGACCAACTTTGCCGAGATAGTGACACTTCAGTCCCGCGGAGAGGACATCGCTCACCTCTACAGCAGTTATACCCTGGACAGCCAATTCGAACAGGTCGACACCTCTATAAAAGGCATTTTCCGCTTTGGCCCACAGTGGAGTGTTCTGGTCGATGACATGGACGCCGAACATGCCAAAATTTTTGACTACTGCAATGAGATTCACCTCAAAGTGAAAAACGGTGCCAAGCAGGACGAGGTTCTGCCGACACTCAATGCGCTGGCTGAATTTACCACCCAGCACTTCGACGAAGAAGAGAGGCTGATGAAGGCCCACGCCTATCCGGGGTTCGACAGTCAAAAACGCGCGCACATAGCCTTGCTAGCCAGCGTTGGCGAGACGATAAAAAACATTGAACAAGGTACACCGGTCAATATGATTGCGGTAATTGTCTTCCTCACCGACTGGTTGAAAGGCCACATCCTTGGTGAAGACCTTAAATATGGAAAATATTTTGAAGCTCAGGGTATTGATGTATAGCCCATAGTCAAAGAGCCCAATGTCAAAAAGTCTTATGCCGACAATTATTTATCCAAAAACGGGCAAACCTTTCGGCCCATACTGACGGTTTTACATACTTAAAAAATCCTCAACAAGCTGGGCCGCTGCTTATTCGCTTTCACTGCAACGTCGCCCAGTCCACTTCACACTCCCCAGTCGCCGTGGCTATGTAGGCAGAATCACCGGTCACGGTAATTGACAGCGCCATCGTGCGTTGTAACAGCAGCGCCAGCGCCTCTATTTTTCCCCATTCAAATTGGTAAACATCCACCTCAAACTTATTAATTTGAGCACCGGTTTGAGCCCACCAGGCATTCGACTTTGCATTAAAACTGTACACTTTTACTGCTTGCGCTAAGCGCGTCGCCTTTTTTATTCTATCGACTGCGGGCTCGCCCACATCTATCCACAGAGCCAATTGTCCGTCAAGGCTGTGCGCCCAAATATCAGGTTCATCTACGGCACTCAGACCCTGAGTAAATGCCAGGTGTTCCTGTGCATTAATGCAGAATGCCAGCACTCGCACCATCATCCGCTCGGGAGTTTCTGAAGGATGCAGGGCGACGGTTAAATTGAGGGTGTCGTAATAGTTGCGGTTAATATCAGATAATGAAATTTTAAATTTAAAAATGGTTGGCTTGAGTGCCACCGTTACCCCCAAATAGTTGAGTCGCTGTAAATTTTATTCATCCCGCCAAACCGGCGAGCGTTTTTCCATAAAAGCGTCGATACCTTCCTCGGCATCTTTGGCCATCATATTTTCAACCATCACTTGCCCACAGTAGTCGTAAGCATCTACCAGGCCTTTATCAAGCTGTTCATAAAAAGCGCGTTTACCAATTTTCAAAGTCAACGATGATTTGCTGGCAATTTTCTCAGCCAAGGCGTCGACCGTCTGCTCAAGCTCATCGACTGGCGCAAGATAATTAACAAAACCCATTTCAAGAGCTCGCTGCGCGGAAATAAAATCACCGAGCAGGAGCATCTCCATGGCGTGTTTGGGCGAGACATTGCGTGATAAAGCCACCATCGGCGTGGAACAAAACAAGCCGAGGTTCACCCCTGGCGTTGCAAAGCGAGTCGTTTCCTCGGCAACGGCCAAATCACAACTGGCAACCAGTTGGCAACCCGCCGCCGTTGCCACACCGTGTACTTTCGCAATCACGGGTTTTGGCGACTGAATAATGGACAGCATTAAAGTCGCGCAAGTACTAAAGGTCAGTTGCTGAAATTCTTTTTCCGGATGACTACGCATTTCAGCCAGGTCATGGCCCGCGCAAAAGCCCTTGCCAGCACCCGACAGGATAATAACTCTCACCCCATCATCAGCCGATAATAGCTTGAAGGCGCCAATCAAGGACTGCATACAAGTGATAGACAAGGCGTTATAGGCCTCCGGGCGGTTAATCGTAATGCGGCCTATGCCCTGCTTGTCTTTCTGCGTAACGACTGTATTAATTGTCTTTGTATCCTCGGCCAAAACTAGTACCTCCCACCCTCGGCTGTAGGTAGTTTGGCACGAATATCTGCCAACTCAGCTGGACTAAAATTCACCGCCAAAGCAGCAAGGTTTTCTTTCAGTCGTGAAAGTTTCCGGGTGCCGGGAATGGGAAAAATATCCTCACCCTGATTCAGTACCCAGGCTAAGGCCACCTGTGCCGGGGTAATACCTTTTTCTTTACTAATGGCGTCGATCAAGGCGAGGAATTTTTTATTATCCTCTAACGCTTCTTCCTGAAAGCGAGGGCTGGCGAGGCGAAAATCACTGGCTTCTAAACTGTCCCGCGATTGAATGGCCCCCGTTAAAAAGCCTCTGCCCAGGGGGCTGTAGGGCACAAAACCAATACCCAGCTCGCGGCAGGTAGCGAGAATATCGGTTTCAACATCACGGCTCCACATCGAGTATTCCGTTTGCAAGGCAGTAATGGTGTGCACTTTGCTGGCACGCTGTAATTCTTCGGAGCTGGCTTCACTGAGACCGATATAGCGTACCTTGCCGGCATCGACCAGATCTTTCATGGCGCCAACGGTGTCTTCAATGGGTACATTGGGGTCAATACGGTGAGCATAATACAGGTCGATTACATCAGTATTTAAACGCTTTAAGCTCGCCTCACAGGCGCTCTTAATATAAGCGGGACTGCAGTCGAGGCCATTCCAGCCGCCACCGGCATCGCGCAAAAAGCCGAACTTTGTCGCCAGTACAACATTGTTCCACTTGCCTTTAAAGGCTCGCCCAATCAGCTCTTCATTACTACCGCTGCCGTACATATCGGCGGTATCAAAGAAATTAACACCGAGATCGAGGGCGCCATGCAAGGTGGCAATAGACTCTTGCTCGTCACTACTACCATAAAATTCTGACATACCCATGCAACCGAGGCCGAGGCGGGAGATATGCAGCTCACTTTTACCGAGTTGAAATCTATCCATGGTGTTTCTCCTGTTTAATCATCAAGTCTTTACGCACTAGCGAAAGTCGAATCGACCGGCGCACCCGGCAAATTAGTTTCAAAATAGCGGCTAATAATATGAGTGTCTGCCTCAAAAGCCATTTCGGGGAAGTCCCCGGTATAGGGGAACCAGGCCACCTCTTCTATGCCATCGGCTGCCTGCAACTCACCACCGGTGACCTTGGCCAGCAACACGGTGACTAAAGAGTGAATATTCGGCGATAGGTAATTGGTGACGACACTAATAATGGACTGCACGCGAATATCCAGCGTCGTTTCCTCTTTCACCTCCCGCACGGCCGCACTGAGGTAGTCTTCATAAAACTCGACATAGCCGCAGGGCAAACACCACTGTCCGTGGCCGAGGCTTTTGGAGATGCGCTTGCCCAGTACAAAGTGATTGCCGTCGGTAATTAACACCGCAATCGCCGGCTGGGGGTTTTTATAGTGCACCGCATTACAACTTGTACAGGTAGAGCGCACACCACCTTCCACCACCTCGTTTATACAAGGCGAGCCGCACTGACTGCAATAAAGCTTGTGCTGTGCGTCATCTTCAGCAGTAATAACCGGCTGGTAAGCTCGGAAAACCTGTTGTGGCTGCATAGGGATACTTTGTGCAATTTGTTATTATTTGTTCACAGCCTAGCAGCCTTGGCCCGGGAGATCACCTCCATTAGCGAACCAGCAGCTCCCCGGCCCACTTTTACACCGGCCTGCCCCGTTGTCGGCAGAACCCGAAGGAAGCACCACCCTATGAAATATAGCGATCTACGCGACTTTATTGCCTTTCTC
>Ga0209121_10003063_pt1 | contig 16398 bp, 11 predicted proteins | sample Cruoilmetagenom3_FD_187292 | JGI IMG/M metagenome (GOLD analysis project Ga0209121, IMG submission 187292) | Oil polluted marine microbial communities from Coal Oil Point, Santa Barbara, California, USA - Sample 3 (SPAdes) (version 2) | ecosystem: Environmental > Aquatic > Marine > Oil seeps ... | reverse complement strand
CCGTTTCTTTGCTGGTTATCCTATCACACCAGCCACTGAGATAGCCGAAAGGATGAGTACACGGCTCCCTCAAGTAGGGGGTGTGTATATCCAGATGGAGGATGAACTCGCTTCCATGAGTGCTGTACTTGGGGCATCTTGGGCTGGCGTGAAAGCTATGACAGCTACCTCTGGACCAGGATTCAGTTTAATGATGGAAAATCTCGGATTGGGGGTGATGTTGGAGACTCCCTGCGTATTAGTTAACATTCAACGAGCGGACCCTTCCACTGGGTTACCCACTATGGTAGGGCAAGCGGATATGATGCAGGCTCGATGGGGCTCTCACGGGAGCTACGAAATTATCGCCTTAGCACCAAGCTCTCCGCAGGATATCTTTGACCTTACCATAATGGCTTTCAATCTCTCAGAGAAATACCGTGTCCCCGTACTAGTCATGTCTGACGAGGTTGTAGGTCATATGAGTGAGAAGGTGATTATACCGTATGTAGCACCGGAAGAGCTTTTAAATCGGCAGCGGCCCGAGGTGGAACCAGAGGAATATCTACCTTACAAGCCTAATGCGAACCTCATTCCACCTATGGCTGTGGCTGGGGAAGGGTACCATTTCCACGTTACCGGACTAACCCACGACGAAAGAGGCTATCCCGTAATGACTGCTGAGGCCCAAGACCGCCTGATACGTCGTTTGGTAGATAAGATACGGCTGAACAGAGACGACATAATAAAATACAAGGAAACTCAAATTGAGGATGCAGATATCATAGTCTGTGCCTATGGAATTTCTGCCCGTATTGCCCGATTGGCAGTAAAGATGGCACGAGATGAGGGCATTCGGGCAGGACTACTGCAGTTAATAACAATATGGCCCTTTGCCGAGGAGCACATCAGAGAACTCTCGTTGCAAGCTAAGGCGTTCATAGTCCCCGAGATAAACTATGGCCAGATTGTATTGGAAGTGGAAAGGTGTGCTGGAGATAGAGCCAAGACAATACTTGTGCCTCACATGGGTGGGAGTGTGCACTCCCCCCAGACTATTCTTGCGGCGATACGGGAAGCAGCGCAATGATTGATAACCTAAATGTAGAAAAACAATCGATCGAAAAATACCTGAGGCAGGACAGACTGCCCCACATATGGTGCTCTGGCTGTGGCATTGGGATAGCCGTAGGCTGCTTTCTCAGGGCTATTGACCGCGGCAACGTAGACCCCGATAAGATAGCTTTGGTTTCGGGAATAGGTTGCGCTGGTAGGGCAGCTGGCTATATTAAGCTCGATTCCTTCCATACCACTCACGGCCGTGCCATTCCATTTGCCGCTGGCTTAGGACTGGCAAACCCAGAGCTAAACGTGGTGGTATTCTCTGGTGATGGGGACCTGGCAGCTATAGGCGGCAATCATTTGATACACGCTGCGCGTCGTAATATCGATATGACCGTAATTTGTATAAATAACTTTAACTATGGCATGACGGGCGGGCAGGTAGGGCCCACTACCCCTTTTGAAGCTCGCACCACTACCACTGCTTACGGTAATTTCGAACCTCCCTTTAACTTGCCTTATTTGCTAACTGCCAGTGGCGCGTCTTACGTAGCCCGCTGGACAGTACTACATGCACATCAATTAGAGAGAGCTATTGCTGAAGCTATGATTAAACCAGGCTTCAGCTTTATAGAGGTGATTAGTCCCTGTCCCCCAGTGTATGGTCGTATGAATAAAGAGCCTACGGGGCTGGATTCCATGCATTACTATCAAGGAAAAAGTGTAATATGCAATGGTGCGGATCCTAAAGATGCAGACATAGAGTTAAACGGGCCTATTGTAGTGGGTAAGTTTGTAGATATAGAACGCCCTACACTTTGGGATAACCTCCTTCAAGTATCTAGCAGAGCACAGGAGAAAGCGAAGACGAAGGTATAACCAAGCATGGGATGGTCTAATTATTTTAGGTTAGCTAGTTTAGAGATAAATGAGTAGAAAAGAAATCAGGATAGCCGGGTTTGGTGGCCAGGGCGTTGTGTTATCAGGTACTATCATAGGCAAGGCCGTTTCGATATATGCTAAGAGATTTGCTACGCTTACGCAAAGTTACGGGCCTGAGTCTCGTGGTGGCTCGTGCCGTGCTGAGGTAGTAATCAATGATGTTCCCATAGAATATCCCTATGTGGTAACCCCTCAGGTACAAATCGCCTTATCCCAGGAAGCCTACACTGAATATGGGCAAAATGCGCCACCAAGCACGCTAGTAATCGTCGATTCGGATTTGGTGAATGTCAATTCATCTCAGAACCCTAACCCCCTTTCCATCCCAGCTAGCCGCATGGCTCGGGAGTTAGGGCGTCCGGTAGTGGCTAATATTATCATGCTGGGATTCCTAGCAGCGACAAGCGATATAGTATCCTGTGAAGCCCTTAAGAAGTCCATCCTAGACTCTGTACCACAAGGAACGGAGAGTTTCAATATGAAGGCCTTCGAGTTAGGCTATAACTATGGTGTTGAGCATGACAGTAAAGTCTGATGGCAGTATGTCTGAAGGCGTTGCTGTCATTGGCAGCAACGTTGCTGCGATACAAGCGGCGCTCACTCTGGCCCAGGTAGGGATTGAGGTTAAGCTGATCACAAACTCGGCGGCGCTGGGCTGGGATGACGCTACTAACAATGTATCGGATGACTCTTCGCTGGACCAACGCTTCCTTCACCCCCTTCTGCTACGGGCAACGAGTCATCCTTTGATAACGCTGTATACTGGCGCCGAAGTGGAATCTATAAAGGGCGAGAAGGGGGATTTTAAGATACAAGTAGTGCAGCGTCCCCGCTATATACATGAGGACATCTGCACTGGTTGTGGTCGTTGTCAAGTCGAATGTCCGACGAGGGTAACATCGCTGTTAAGAGGCCAAAAAATAACGCATACTGCTATCCATACACCGCTTCTGGGGGCAAAGGCTGTCCCTTCAGCATTTATAATAGATAAAAATGGGTTTGCTCCATGCCAGGTGGCATGTCCCCTTGGCATCAACGTTCAAGGATTTGTTTCCCTGCTGGCGAATGGCAAGACTGATAAGGCACTCGCGCTAATCAATGAAGCAGCACCACTTGCTGGGATATTAGGTCGGGTTTGTAGACATCCCTGTGAGGATAACTGTAATCGGGCTCAGGTTGGCAGCCCAGTATCAATACGAGCACTTCATCGTTATGCTGCGGACAATGCCCTCGGTGGCATTAAATACAGTCGTAAGTTTCCCGCTAGGTCTCAGGAAGGAAAGATAGCCATAGTGGGTAGTGGCCCCGCAGGGCTAACAGCTGCTTGGGAACTGGCACGTCTGGGGTATTCCCCTACGGTATTTGAATCCCACGGAGTCATTGGAGGCATGCTGGCCACAGGTATCCCTCGATTTCGGCTTCCCCGAGAAATACGCGAGAGGGAAATCGAAGCCATTAGAAATCTAGGCATAGACATAAGGACAGGAATAACCGTGGGGCGTGATGTGACTTTTGCTTACCTAAAAGAGCGCGGCTATCGAGCATTTTTCTTATCCATAGGTGCTCAGCGAAATAACAAGCTTAACATACCAGGGGAGGAACTTGAGGAAGTTGTGGATTGCATGTCGCTGCTGCTGACTTTAAACCTGAAGGTAGGTAATAAGGTAGATACTTTTGTGGGCTCGGATGTTGTGGTCATCGGCGGTGGTAATGCTGCTATCGATGCCGCTCGTACCGTTCTTCGTTCAGGGGCTGTGGAAGTTACCATATTCTATCGTCGCACTAGAGCTGAGATGCCGGCTAATCCCGAGGAGGTGGAGGAAGCGATCAAGGAAGGGGTGAAGATAGAATGCTGCACCATGCCTGTGGAAATTCTGAGAGATGGCTACAGAGTTACTGGAATACGTTGTCAACGAACAAAACTGAGTGATGAGATTATGATAAATGGTCAGCACAGGCCAGAGCCAATACCAGGCACTGACTTTGTGATGGATGCTAACTATGTGGTAGTAGCTATAGGTCAGTCGCCTAATGTCCCACAGTTGGATATAGAAGGTCTGGCAATCGATAGCAATACTGGCGTCATTCAGGTAAATCCCTTGACGCTTGAAACTAGTATTCCCGGTGTTTTCGCCGGTGGCGACTGTATCAGTGGCCCTAATAATGTTGTGGAAGCTATGGCTGCGGGACTCAGGGCAGCAGAATCCATAGATAGGTATATGCAAGGACGAGACCTTAAGGTGGAGCGTATCCTTGAACCACCAGAGATAGCCAAGGTTGATATTGAGACAATGATGGAAGTATCACCTTATAAACGAGCGCCTATGCCTACTATCCATCTCCGAAAGAGGATCAATAGTTTCGAAGAAACGACCACTGGGCTATCAGCAGAGGCAGCACGAAGAGAGGCCCAGCGTTGCCTCAACTGCGCCCTATGCAGTCAATGCATGGAATGCACTCGAGTATGTGAACTCGGTGCAGTTTTCCATGATGATGATATTAGGCATTTTGAGGTAGGAGCACAGGTTGTACTCAGATTTCTCTCCAGTGATTCAGAAAAAAATATCCCTACAGGCAAAGCTGACCAAGAGGCCATCACAGAGGGTGTTTATATGGTTTCTCCTGGCGACGGCGGTTTGGCCAAGCAACTTATTAGGGCTATGGCAGTGGCGATGGAGACCGCTATCGAGATCAAACCAACGGAAGTGGAGGAAGCCAGGGCTCAGGATTTTGCAGGACTGGATACAGATTTAGATCACCCTCATCGAGCCTTAGAGCAAATAGCAGGCGGAACAAAGCGTATAGGTGTGTTTTTATGCCGTTGCGGCGGGAGTATAAGTTCAGTTATAGATTTTAGAACAGTGGACAGGAAGCTATCACGTCTTCCCGAGGTAACTTGCATCCGAGAGATAGGGCAAGCTTGTACTGAAGCAGCCGCTAAGCAAATAGCTAACCAAGTGGCTGAATTGCAATTAGATCGGATAGTAGTTGCAGCCTGCAGATGCTGTAATTCGGAGCAGGTCTGCTACAGTTGCACTGACAGACGAGTGATGTGTCAGCAATTTTTGCTCCGAAGGAGCAAAAGAAATGAAACATTAGATAATTCAACTGAATTTGCGCCAAAGGCGCAAACATTTGTGGAGTTTGTTAACATTCGAGAACAATGTGCCTGGGTACATGAAGATGATCCTCAGGGTGCTACACGCAAAGCAGTGCAGATAATCTCGGCAGGCATTGCCCGTGCTAGGGCATCTCTACCAATGCCGCCTAGTGAAAATTCTATCTTACCGAGTGCTCTCATTATTGGCGGAGGGCTTGTCAATAGTACTGCAGCAAGGGCTTTAGCATCTCGAGGCTACCAAGTTGAGCTTGTGGCCAGACAAAGAGCGGAGCAAGGTCAGTATGAACGTAGCGAAACATCCCCACTGATGCTTGAGCAACTCCAGGAAAAAGATGTAATAGTTAAGCCTTGGCCTGATGCTTTGAAACTCGAAGGCTTTCCAGGGAATTATGAAGCTGTGCTAGAATATGGTTCTCAAACTGATCGTATAGCTGCGGGTGCAGTACTGGTGAATATAGATGAGCTAAACAAAGGTACACCTCCTCTACTGAACACAACCTCTAGTAGCGGGCTTCTAGACCGCATTATAGCCCGAAAAGGCAATTCAGGTTACCTCGCTAGGGTAGGTGATGACCTTCTCCGAGAGATCACTATTAAGGAGACATCTGGCATATTCCTGTTACCACCTAATGGCGCTGAATTGCCAAATGAACAAATCCTCCACGGATTGGCTATAGCAGCTCGGGTTTCAACCTATCTAGAGCAAGGAAGCATACGCCCTCGAGCCATGGCGGTAAATATAGATAGTAGACTGTGCCGTGGCTGCGGTAATTGTGCTGACATATGTCCCTACATAGAGATGAAAGAACATGGGGATGGGACGGTATATGCCTATGTTGATGAAGCCCTGTGCCTTGGTTGTGGAGCATGCGTAACTAGTTGCCCTACAGGTGCTATAACACAGTCTCTCCAAAGTGATAGGCAAATAATCTCTACGTTACGTTCTATGCTCCGTTCAGATCAAAGGCTAAGTGAGGTTTAATTAGGTAAATTGTATCCCCGAGTGTTGGTTTTTGCTTGTAATTGGGGTGGCTGGAGTTGCATTGAGACAGCAACTAATTTAGGGCTTCACTACCCTGTATCGGTAAAGGTGGTCAAGGTAAGCTGCCTCTCCAGAGTACACGTAGGCCTAATACTTAAGGCTTTCGAGTTTGGAGCAAGTGGAGTAATGCTCCTTGGCTGTGAACAAGGTAGATGCCATTTTAGTGCTGATAGCGAATATATTATCAACGAATATGAAAAAGCCCGGAGTATCTTAGAGACGCTAGGAATATGGAAAGATAGACTGGTTCTTGCTCAGCTTCCTGCATTTGATGGTCGTCAATTTGTTATGCAAGTAATGAAGTTAATTGCAGAAATTGAGCGAATATCGACTTCCAAACATGCTAGAACTGTGGAGCCCAGGCCTGCCCAAGATATTAAAGTTCAATTACATCTTTAACTTGATATTGAGAGAGACATATATCTAAATGTTCGATTTGCAAAATGTTATAAATGATACCAGGATACGCCTCTGCTTGGATTGTGGTAAATGCACTGTGGTCTGCCCCGTGGCTCGCTACGATCCAGAGTTTAACCCTCGCCGTATAGTACAGGAAGTACTGAGGCAGAATGGCCGCGGTCCCATGGATGAGAAAATTTGGTCTTGCATCAGTTGCAATATGTGTATGGAGCGTTGTAACTACAATGTGAAATTCACCGATTTTATCAGGGCCTTAAGATATAAGGCATTAGCAGAGGGAGCTGAAATACAATACAGCCACGGCGGAGCACCTCAGGCAACTATGCATATAATGGCTCAAAGGGATATTAAACAGAATCGACTGAACTGGCTTCCAAAAGATATCAAATTATCTAAGCAGTGTGATACGGCCTTCTTTATAGGCTGCGCCCCTTATTTTGATATCCTATTTAGCGACTTGGGCGTGAAAACAGTTGAAGGCTCAAAGGGAGCACTCAGATTGCTGAACCAGGCGCAGGTACCCTTTACCCTTCTCCCTAATGAACGTTGTTGTGGACGCGACTTGCTTCTATCGGGAGACATGGAGGGATTCTTAGCCCTAGCCCGATCCAATGTGCATGAGTTTAGCCGGCGAGGTATAAAGAATGTTATTACTAACTGCCCTGAATGCTACTACACGCTCAAGGTAGACTACCCTAAGTTTTTGGAAAATTGGGATATTAATGTTATGCATATAACTGAGATAATAGCTCCACTCATTGAGAGTGGTAAATTGGCCTTAGGTAGCCTTAAGCCTGTAGGTGCGGCGGCTTTAGCCCCGTACAAGGTAACTTATCACGATCCATGTACACTGGGAAGGTATTCCAGGATATTTGACCAGCCGCGTTGCATCTTGGCCTCTATAGAGGGTCTAGAAGTGGTGGAAATGGCTGATAATCGAGAGAAGGCGTTGTGTTGCGGCGCCAGTCCTTGGGCACACTGTGGCGCAGTAAACAAACAGATACAAAAAGAACGCTTAGCCCAAGCGGGAGCCACCGGAGCTAATATGTTGGTTACCGCTTGTCCCAAATGCCAGATACATCTCAAGTGTGCCCAAAAGAGCGCAGAAAATAATGATGTGTGTCAGATTGAGATTCAGGATATATGCACTCTCGCAGCTCAATCGTTGTTGCCACAGGAGATAAGCTAATGACACAGGAAGAACTCAGGATAGGCGTTTTTGTCTGTGAGTGCGGGCTTAATATAGCAGGTTCCGTTGATTGTGAGGATGTGAGGAAATCGGCGGAGGAGCTTCCAGGTGTCGTGGTCGCAGTCATAAACAAATACACTTGCGCTGACCCCGGTCAACAGGAGATAAAAAGATGTATCCGTGAGTATAATCTTAACCGCGTGGTTGTAGCCTCCTGCACTCCTAGAATGCATGAGCCAACGTTCCGTAATTGCGTTGCCGAGGCTGGGCTTAATCCTTATCTCTTTGAGATGGCTAATATCAGGGAGCAGTGTAGCTGGGTACATTTACATGACAGGGAGGCGGCAACCAAGAAAGCCAAAGATATCGTCAAAATAGCCGTGGCTAAAGCACGGCTCCTTCAACCGCAGGAGGATATAAAGATACCAATCACTGATGCCGCTTTAGTAATAGGTGGAGGAGTAGCTGGCATCCAGGCAGCTCTAGACCTAGCTGATGCTGGTCATCAGGTATATTTAGTGGAGAAAGAACCATCCGTTGGGGGAATTATGGCCCGATTAGATAAGACATTCCCCACTATGGATTGTTCGATATGTGTGCTGGGGCCCAAGATGATGGATGTGGGACGTCATCCTCGCATAAAGCTCATGACCTACAGCGAAGTAGAGGAGGTATCTGGGTACATAGGTAACTTCAAGGTGCGTGTACGGAAAAAGGCTCGCTATGTGGATGAGACGGTGTGCAACTCCTGCGGGCGTTGTGCTGAGGTATGTCCCGTAGTTATGCCCGACGCATTCCAGCAAGGCTTTTCTTCACGTAAAGCTGCCTATATCCCACTTCCTCAGGCAGTGCCATCTTCCTTTCTCATCGATATGGAGCATTGTCTTGGAAACAACCCCATAACCTGTGGCAAGTGCCTTGATGTTTGTGAAAAACAGTGCATTGACTTAAATATGCAGGATGAATTGGTAGAAATTAACGTGGGCGTTATTATCGTTGCTACGGGCATGGATATTTACGACCCTACTCGCTTAGACGAATATGGCTATACTCGTTTTGAGAATGTTATCACTACCATGGAGTTCGAAAGACTGATATGTGGTGGTGGACCCACCGAGGGTAAACTAGTGCGTCCATCGGACCGTCAAACTCCAAAACGCATTGGCTTCATTCAGTGCGTAGGTTCACGGACTGAAAACCGGGGCAATCCTTACTGCTCCAATGTGTGTTGCATGAATACAATCAAGGATAGCCTTCTTATAAATGAACATTATCCCGACACCGAAATATATGTTTTCTATATAGATATCCGTGCTTACGGCAAGGGATTTGAGGACCTGTTCCTGCGTTCCAAGGAGGCGGGCGTGCACTATATTCGGGGCTTGCCAGGCGAAGTAATCGAATACCCCAACACTAAAAACCTCAAGGTTAGGGTGGAAAATACCACTACGTCTACAGTAGAAGAATATGAGCTGGACATGGTAGTGCTATCGGTGGGATTGCAGCCAAGCGACGACTTGAAACATCTTACCAACATTATAAATATATCTCAAACTGCAGACGGGTTTGTAATGGAGGCACATCCCAAGCTAAGGCCTGTAGATGCACCCACACCTGGTATATTTTTCGCTGGTTGCGTTGAGGCACCCAAAGATATAAAGGACAGCGTCACTCAGGCTAGCGCAGCTGCAGCTAGGAGCTCTATTCTATTGAATTCAGGCACTATACAAGGTGACCCAATCAAAGCGCTGGTGGATCTTGAGAAATGTACATCCTGTGGTGTGTGTGCCCGCGTATGCCCATTTGGAGCAATCGAGGTAGATGTGAAAGCTAAGACAGGGGCTCATGTGATTACAGCCGCATGTGCTGGTTGTGGTGCCTGCGCCGCGGAGTGTCGCTTCGGAGCCATAACGATTCAACATTTCCACGATGACCAGATAATGGCTCAGATAAGTGCTGCCCTGGAAGAAGACCCTGAGCAGAAGCTCATCACCTTTCTGTGTAACTGGTGCAGCTATGCCGCTGGTGATTTGGCTGGTATATCAAGAGTGCAATATCCCCCTAACAACCGCTTCATCCGAGTAATGTGCAGTGCACGAGTGGATGAGAGCTTTATATGGCACGCGCTCAAGCTCGGCGCTCCGATAGTGTTACTTTCTGGATGCCATATAGGAGACTGCCATTATATTAATGCTAACCACTGGACAATGAGGCGTGCAGATAGGTTATGGAATCGTATGGAGGAGCTAGGCATTAGGCCAGAACGGCTGCAATTGGAATGGATCAGTGCTTCTGAGGGTCCCAGGTTCGCCCAAATCATGCGCGACCTTGAAGATATGCGACAGAAGGTCACCCCAGACGAAATGGAGCATACTAGAAAGGTGCTTACTGCTGAAGAGTTAAGCCAAAATAAAGAATGTTAAGAAGACAGGTATAGGAATCTAACGAGGGTATACAGAAAGGTGGGAGAATCGTTAAAGTGCCTTCATTGTGGATATGAATATACGATGCCAGTAAACACTAAACAAGAAATTAGGGACAGGGTGTGCCCCAGGTGCAAGTCAAACAGTGTACGTAAAATATCTCCCAAAAAGTGACAGAAAGCTCACTTTCCACTGTATCTCCAAATACTCAGGCAAATAAAAAATTGTATCATGGATACATCGGACACGAGCATACGGCATAGAGATGCTCCAAGGGGAATTATTGCTTCTAAAAAACAATTTCTTTATAATTAATAAAGGATGTGACAGGAAAATAAACTAGGAAAGGAGGTATCACATGGCTCATATAGCTCCATCTATGCGAGATAAGATTATAATGAAGAGACCACCGCTGCAAGAAGAGAGGTATTGGAACAAAACCATTGAGACTATGCCTCGAAAAGACTTGTTGGAATTTCAATGGGAGATCCTTAAGAACCAGATTAAATATGTTTACGAGAGAAGCATACTTTACCGAAGGAGTTTCGAGAAGGCAGGGGTAACACCGGGTGACATCAAATCAATCGAGGATTTCAGAAACAAAGTTCCCTTGGGCTCAAAGGACGATATGCGGGCTTATAGGGAAGAGACTGGGGATTATTTTGGGGGAGTGGTCTGTGTTCCTCTAGAGGAATTGGTAACTTTTGGGCCGTCAACGGGCACCAGTGGGCAACCGACACCAACAGCAGTCACCAGGGAAGATTTAGATTTCACCACTGAGAATATAGCTAGGCAGTATTGGTCTTTCGGGCTCCGCCCCGGAGATTTTTCCACTTGCTTTGCTGGGGTAGGCCACCCAGGGTGGGAAGGGCTATTCTTGGGATTCAATAAGATTGGAGTTCCCTACATTCATCTGGCACTGGGTAGTGTATTCCAGGAGATGGAAGTAGCGAAGTGGATCCAGATGCTGCAGCAATTGCCAGTAAAATCTTGTTATTTGCCATTCTCAATGTTCTGGACGTTTAGAGAGTATATCGAGGAGAAGGGATTATCCCCTAAAGAACTCTTAGGAAAGACTAAATTTGTTTCGACCTCAGGTGACCTTGTCACCCCCACTATGAGAAGGGTAATGGAGAATTACTGGGGCATTAAGCTACATGAACTCCAGATATCGTCTGATATAATGTTTGGCTTTTACACTTGTGAGGTGCGCAACGGGCTTCATGTTCCTGAAGACCTCTTCGCTATAGAGGTAGTGGATATCAAAACCGGTGAGCCAGTTCCCACGGGCGAGCCGGGATATCTAATCGTAACACCCACCTGGCAGGAGGGCACATGCCACCTGAGATGGAACACTGAGGATATAGTGCACATGAGCGAGGAACCTTGTGAGTGTGGCCGAACCCATGCCAGAATATGGTTTCACGGCAGGCAAGCCTATGTAGTCAATGTTAGGGGACAGGATATACTTCCTCATATGGTAGAAGATGAATTGCTTCAGGTGCCAGAAATAGGGATGAAGGGATTTGTCTGCCAGCTAATCAAAACCTCCCCTGAGACACAGGATAAGCTGGTAGTTAGGACGGCGTATTACGAAGACAAGACAAAAGACTTGGGGGAGCTAAGGGGTAGAGCTGAAGAACGCTTAAAAACTAGATTCAATGTGCCGGTTGAGGTTGAACTTATGTCACCCCAAGAAGTAGCTTTGGTGCTTCATAAGGTGCAGCGGATCGTAAAGAGATACTGAATACCTCAACTACCAACTATTTCTTGGTTAAATTGCCCTTATCTCCTCTTTCATGAATCTTGTGTAGGAGATAGCGAAGCATATAGCTGCCAAAGCGAGCATGCTTACTAGGTGAGGCCAGACGAGCAAGAGACTTTGGCTGAAGGGAAGAGAAGTTACCATTCTCCCAGCGTAGAAGGTGCTTATCACCAGCAACACAGGATTAAGGCTAGCTAATTCAGGTACCACTAGGGCTGCAACGGCTTCTCCATAGAGAGTGCAAGGGGAGATGCGCCCAATTATGCCTCCAATCTCGACGTGCTTGGTTATCATTTCTAAGCTAGAGTTTTGATCAATTGGCACTGATGCATTGGCGATAGCTTGAGGGATTACAGGAAATATGTACATGAAAAAGAAAAAAAATGTCCACAAGCCTATGGAAGCTAGCATCGAAGTAGCTGCCGAGTCGAACAAAACGGAGAAGAGAACGGCTAACGCCATCCAGAAGGCACCATAAATTATGCTTACCAAGACGAAGACTATAATCCTTAAGACTTCCTCTGAGCCTGGCGGCACACCGATAATGCGAAGCCCAAATCCAGCAACAATAGCAATCACGCTCGCTATTATGATGCTCAGGACAACTAAACCAGCAAGAAACTTGCCATTGATTACCGAATCTCTATAGATTGGCTGGGACAGAAGTCGGCTCAGGTTGCCGCTAGTTCGCTCACTGTTTATAGCATCGAAGCCGAGGGCTATGCCCATTATTGGTATAAAAAGGGAGATAAAAAAGAGGAACGGCGGAGGCAATCCACTTGGCCATCCTTCTCCCGAAACAATGAAAAGCTTAAGGAAGACAAATTCAGTAGTTGCAGTTACCTCGCCCCTTATGTTGTGAAAAGCTATATAGGTAGCGAATATCGCCGCCAGGAAAATCAGCATAAAAAGGATTATAAATCTTTTGCTGCTTAAATGGTCAGCTAGTTCCTTGCGAAAAACAGCATACACAGCTAGGCCTCACGGAAGTACTTCTTATAAATTTCCTCCAAGCCATACTCTTCTATCTTCATCTCAACTAATATGCTATCGCTACCAACAATTGTTTTAGCTATTTGCCCTCTCAAGTCCTTATCGCAACTGATAAATAGCAAGTTGTCGGAGCTCTGCACTTCTATTACTCCTTTAATCTGCTTCAGGGAGTCAATAAGGCCAGGATCCAATTGGGTTACTTGAACTTGGACTCGATATCGTCCGCCAGCAATAGCTTGTCTTCCCAAGCGGTCTATTGTGCCCTCAGCTACCAAATGTCCCTCTGCTAGTATCCCCACTCTGGTACATATTTTTTGAACTTGGTGCAATTGGTGAGAGCAAAAAATAACGGTTATCCCCTTTTTAGCCATGCTCACCATGAGATTGAGAACGTCGTCGATGCCCTCAGGATCTATACCTGAGGTGGGTTCATCAAGGAAGGCAAGCTTTGGTTCTTTGACCCATATATCAGCTAGGCCTAACCTCTGCTTCATCCCTCGGGAGAACTTGCTAACCTCTTGGTCGGCTACTTGAGACAATCCTACCGTAGCCAGGAGGTCGTCTATCCTTTTCTCCGCTTCTTCTCTTGGCAGGTTGTTTAGCTCTGAAGTATACCTTAAATTCTGCCTTGCAGTTAGGTCTTCATAAAAGCCAAACCTCTCGGGGAGATAGCCAACGATGCGCTTTACCTTTAGAGGTTCCCTAGTTGGATTGTAGCCGCAAACCTGTGCTGTCCCCGAGCTAGGCTCAGTGAGCCCCAGGAGCATCAATATAGTTGTCGTTTTACCAGCACCATTGGGACCGAGGAAACCGAAAATCTCGCCTTCCTCTATGCAAAGGTTGAGCCCATCAACAGCGGTGAACCCGTTATATTTTTTAGTTAGATTTTTTGTCTCAACAACAAGTTGAGCCATTTCTTACCTTCTGCCCAATCGGGTAAAAGTTACTGCCAAACCAGCTATCACAGCGATAACTATGCCAACTCCTATCCAGCCCCATTTGGTTGGCGTCGATACCGTTACCCTGATATCTAACTCAGGCAACTCAGTTACCGAAGGTCTGGGGTCACTATCGAATTTTAGGGTAACCATGTAATCGCCAGCTATGGTCTTGGATGGTGGCTTTATGGCGACCTCAACTTCCTCGCTATAATCTTGAGACAGAGATTCTAGTTTTTCTGGTTTAAAAGTCACGCTCCATTCCTCTGGCTTCTTTGAGGAGGAAGTAACTTTATCCAGAACTGTTGTCCCAAGGTTGGTTACAATAATAGGGAAATAGCTATATTCGCCAGCTTTAGCCTTAATATTGAGCCGCTCAGTTTTCGTTTTGACTATAAAATCGGTCCTGCCGGTGACTATGGCTTTAAATTCTATGCTATTCTTAGGTTCCCCTGTGCTAGCTTCTGCCACCTCCAACCGTATAATGTACTCCCCTGGCTCTGGCAACTTCCAAGGCAGCCCCTGAGCTACAACTGTTATTTTTTCAGGGTAAGTAGCTTTAGGGTCAAGGTAAATAGACGGTATGATTTTTTCTGCCCCATACCCTGATGACCGAACATCCACTAGCCAATCAGGAGGTCCCTCAGTATGAAAGTCAAAAAGCTTTCTTTGCTCCCCTCCTTTATAGGAAAGCTCAACATCGAAGCTAAAAGGCAGGTCAGCCTCTCCAGATAATTCTGGAAATTTGGTGATAAGCTCGATTTTCTCCTCAGGTTGGGAGGCCTGTGCTAGTAACGTTGGAGGCGAGATGCTTACTTCTTTTGATTTAGCTGCGGCTACTTGCTGATCTATCAGCCCAGTAAACACTACTAGAGAGAGGGTAAGACAGGCTATAAAGCAAGCTAGTTTGAATTTGTTCATTTTTTATATTCTCCTAAAATTTAATTTTACATCTTAACTAAGTTTGTTTATTATATCAAGTATATTTTAAAAAGTTGTTCAATAATCTTTGTCGCCATTTTGAGCGAAACGAAGAGTCCAGTGATTTTTACTGTCGTTCAGGGTGGCAATTAAACACTTTTATTTTAACGGGAGTAGATTTTTATGGCAAGGATAGACGGTCGAGGTGACAATGAGCTTCGCCCAATGCGTATAACATTAGGCTATCAGGGCTTTGCTGAGGGTTCAGCTTTAATTGAATTGGGCCAGACAAGAGTACTGTGCTCCGTGAGTATGGAGGAAAGGGTTCCCAATTTTCTCAGAGGCCGTAGCGAAGGCTGGGTAACTGCTGAATATGCTATGTTGCCTCGCTCCACTCTCACTCGCACACCGCGAGATAGAACAGGGGGAAGGGATCAGGAAATCCAACGCCTTATCGGTCGCAGTTTAAGGGCGGCAACTAACTTAGCTGCCTTAGGGGAAAGAACCTTCGTCGTGGATTGCGATGTGCTGCAAGCAGATGGTGGCACGAGAACAGCAGCTATCACCGGAGGATATGTTGCCCTATTCCAGGCTTTCCACAATTTAAGAGAGCAGGGCATACTACCGTTTACACCACTAAATAAGATGATAGCTGCCACTAGCGTTGGCATTGTAAATGGTAACATGCTCCTCGATCTTCGCTATGAAGAGGATTACCGAGCTGAAGTTGATTTTAATGTAGTCATGACTGATAAAAGCGAGTTCGTAGAGATTCAGGGAACTGCTGAAGGCAAGCCCTTCTCTAAAGAAGCTATGGATTCGCTGCTCTACCTGGCTAAGCAAGGGATAGATAAACTATTCAAAGTCCAGAAGGAAACCTTAAGAGCTTTAGGCTAAGGGCAAACCTGCTCATTGTTTTCTATTCATCATGAAATTGTAGCAAGCTAGATAATTATAGGCCCAAAACTCAGGCAGTTAAGTTATATTGGCTTAGCAATGGACAGGCAAATATTCCAGTACTTTCTGGGCGCCCCGACTCTGAATTTGTGGGCTCGGTAGGATTCGAACCTACGACCAACCGGTTATGAGCCGGCCGCTCTGCCACTGAGCTACGAGCCCTCATCGCCCATGAAAATCGGAGATTTTCATGGAAACCCAGCTCATGGAGCGGGAGACGGGATTCGAACCCGCGACACCCTGCTTGGAAGGCAGGAACTCTACCACTGAGTTACTCCCGCAGCTATGCAAGCCTGTCAGATAACCTAGCTGGAATAAAAGCAACTCCATGTTCCCAAACCGAGCTATAGAAAAAGTGAAATCTACTCACTTCTTTCTAATAAAGAAATTTAGCATTCACAAAGGGTTAATGTCAAAGTGAATGCCGGCTTGGAGACTTTCTTAAATTCTATCGTCATCTCAGATTGCTCCTTTCCAAGTGTCTGAAAAGCTAAGAGAAGATTATGTCAAGTAAAATTGGTCGGGGTGAGAGGATTTGAACCTCCGACCTCATGGTCCCAAACCATGCGCGCTAGCCGCTGCGCTACACCCCGCAAACAGAAGTATAGTTTGAATAGTTTAGCAAGGTCAATAAATAGTCTATTTG
>Ga0209121_10003062_pt1 | contig 16405 bp, 31 predicted proteins | sample Cruoilmetagenom3_FD_187292 | JGI IMG/M metagenome (GOLD analysis project Ga0209121, IMG submission 187292) | Oil polluted marine microbial communities from Coal Oil Point, Santa Barbara, California, USA - Sample 3 (SPAdes) (version 2) | ecosystem: Environmental > Aquatic > Marine > Oil seeps ... | reverse complement strand
TAAGACTTGGTTTGTCCGTTGAAAAGTTAGGCTCTCGCATGAATGGTTTTTCAAAAGATGTTGGACATGCTGACCAACCGTACCCATGGCTAAACCAAGAGCTTTATTTCCGACTGATTCAAAGAACATTTTTGTACGTAAAGTTCTCGCAAATTCAGGCTTGGTGTTTATGAGTTTTGAGAGGAGCTCGTTGTTAGCTTCAAAATGAGAGAGAAAATACTCGCCAGTTGGCTTTCTTGAAAGAGCCACTATCAGCCCTGGTGTACAGTTGCCCAGCATAGCAAATATGTCACCATCGCTGAGAGTGTTCATGGTGATTACTCCCTTGTTTGGTGGGTGATTGTGAAATACACAGGGGTCTTTTGCTTGCCTGAGCTTGTCTACTATGTCCTCTGTAACCTCTAAATAATCCGAATCGCCAACAATCTCAAAGGGATTTTTGTCATCTTTTGACACGCTGACGAGACCGTGCTCCTTTTTAGCGTCTTTTATCCGCTCTAAAAAAGCTCTGGCTTTTGGTCTAGCCAGTGTATCTTCTCCGTCTATGGTGTGTCTGTGAATAAATTGCTCCACGCGTTCCTCAACTTTTTGAGCCTGCTCTGCGTCTGAGAGGTTATGGTTAACGGTGATATCTACAATATTTTCCTCTAGCTTATCGCAATGTTCCCCTTTTATTTCAACCCCTCTCTTGGTTGGGGAGCTTCCGCCGTGCACACCCGCGAGTCCACCGTGTCCCCAGTTGCCACTACCTTTCCCCCCTTTGGTGGTCTTGTTGGGTAAGAAGAAGTTTAGTGGATTAGTGGTGGGGGTCTTGGTCTTTTGTTGAGATTTCATGCTTATCAATCCATTCCTGTGCGTCTATGGTGTTTTTGTGGGGGCACTTTTTTTCGTTGCGCCAGTACTCAAGGGGTATTAGTCCAAACTTTCGGCAATGGTGCGGGGGGTACATTTGGTGTTCACAAAAGGTGCACTGTCCGCTTATCAGTCCGTATTTTATTGAGGTGTCGTCAATGTTTACTGCCATCTCTATCTCCTAGCTGTTCCCAGCGTTGTAATATTCAAGTCCAACTTGTCTGCCGATGCCGTCTGGTTTCTTTTCTCCGTCCCATGAGCATCCCAGCATAGTTTGTTTACCAATCCTAAAACCATCAGGCCCGACCAAGCTGGCAATGTCCCATGTGTGGTTTAGGTTTTTGAGAATGTTGGACGGAACATCGTTGTTATAGCGATAAGTCCACTCTTTTTTGAGCCAGTTGACGGCGTTCCTTTTCCCGTTGTCAAAACTAAAATCATACCCAGCTCGTGCCCAGAAATATCCGCCGACATCCATGGCGGCTAGCAGGGTGATTTTACTGACTTTCATTTCATTAAAGAAGACGTTTTCAATATGATTAGTATAGTTTCTGCCGAAGCCAGTTTTTCGGCTCTCGCGCTGGAGGCGGATATAAGAAATGTGACCCGTGTTTATGTCGGGGTGATAATCAAGCGATATGTTTCCGATTGACTTCCCGTCTTTATCGAAAATACGACCCTCATAAGTCAGTGTATCTATCTCGTCCTGAAAGGTGATGCTATCCGTTTGGATATTGTAGCCAGACTCGTGGCTAAAATCTGTGAATTTTCCCATCTTTTTAGCAACCACTTCGGCACGGGCACGCCTTTCGGGGTCTTTTATTTCACTGAGGTTTGGTGTAGTTCTCTTTGGCAAGGTCTGCCAGTCTTTTGGTGGTGCTGGCTTTGTTACGGTGGATGAGCTCCCACCCCAAACACCAGAAAGACCGCCATGACCAAAGTTCCCAGACCCCTGACCACCCTTAGTGGTTTGGGGATTTCTGTCGGGGTGGTTAGGATTCCAGAGAATCTCTGCCACGTACTTTTTCATAGCTTCGTGCCATATGTTATCGATGTCACCATCGATGTCGCCAAAACCCTCAAAGCGGGGCTGTTTTTCTTTGCTGGTACCTAAAAAGAAGTCAATGGGATTGCTGTTTTTCATGGGCGGTTCTCCTGCCCCTATTTTACCACAAATTCCCTCTTGACTTCTGCGCTGGTATATGATAATATAGTAGGACACAACAAGTAAAAATAGAGAGGTGAAACGTGAAGGCGAGAGTTTCCGTAAGCAAACTTGTAGAGGTGCTTGAACTGGTCAGGCGTGTTCCTTCGGACAAAACTACCATCCCATCTTGCGCTGGGGTGAAGCTGGAGTTTTTTGAAGATAACACGCTAAAGGTTCATGCTAACAACACAAGGGAGTGGGTCACAGCGACCCTGAAAGAGGGGGTAGAGGTTGACAGTGCTGGGGTGATGGTCGTACCAGCAAAAAGATTCGTTGGTTGGGTAAAAACTTTTTCGGTTGGGAAAGTCTTGTTATCGGAGAGCGAGAAGCTGGCGCTGACCCTAAATCTGTCGGTTGGCAAGGCGCGCACTCGTGTTAAGTGTTATGCGGAGAGTGATTTCCCGCCTGTTCCCGTTATTGATGAGGTAGGTAAGGACGGTGCCATATTTCATGTAAAGTCCGATGATTTTCAAGGCAAGCTCCGTAGCGTATCTTGGGCTCGGAAGCAGGAGCGTGATTTTCTGTTGCAACAACGGGCGATAAACTTACTATGTCGAGCAGACGGCACGGCACAGGTAAGAACTTTTAATGGTATCGGAGCGCTATCTATGGCGAACCTAGAGCTTGAAAATCCTAAGCCAAGGGAGAATGAGCTCAATGTGTATATTCCTGATGAGTTTCTAAAGGTGGCGATTTTTACCGATGATGATATTGAGGTTGTTGTAGTTGGTAAGAGAGTCCAATTTTCCCAAGATAACTTATTGTGGGGTGGTTTGCTTTTGGTAGGGATGTTTCCTGATGCGAGTTCTCTATTTAAGGATAAGGGGAATCTACCCAAAGTGAGTTTGCCAGTCGAGGCTTTCCAAATGGCGGTCAATCGATTGGGTGTGATGCTTGAGAATGCGGCGTTTTGCACCTTTGACATGACCGAGGCAAGCTTCACTATCAAGAGTAATAGAGGTGGGCAGGATAGTGCTTCTGAGCAGGTGCCCGTGAGCATTGAGGGGTTTGAAAAAGGCGTCACTAAATCTGTGTCGCTTTCCCTGCCAGATGTGGCTCGGCTTTTGTCGACCTATACGGGCAGTCAATTTGTGTTTGAGTTTAGTGACCGCTTGGTTATTTTTTCGGGGGACGAAGTAGGTGGTGACTGGGTTGGCTTTATGGCTCCGATAGTAACCAGAAAAGAGACTAACTGAATGGGCGATGACTCCACAAAGGTGATGCGACATAATATAGACCCTTATCCCTTGGCGACAGAGGTTAAGCTCCTCTGGGATTCTCAAGAACGTATTGGTGTGATTGTCACGCCAGAACAAGGGCGGGACAAATTTTATGGAGAGCTGGTCTCTTTGAGTGTCAAGAGTAATGGGGAGTATGGTGCATATGAGGCACCAGTTGTGGTTACTCCCTATGGTGAAACCCTACAAGGTGTTTTTTGGGATGGCGAAAAGAGGTTGGGTTTTTGGTCGCCAGAGTTTTTGTTACCAAAAGACTTTCCTTTTTCAAAGCGTCCAACCATAACCGTCACCCGTAATTTGATGTATGTGATTTCATATACCAGTAATGATTTGGTGAATAAAGAGGGCTTCATGTATATCTCAGGCGAGAGCGAGCAAAGTCTGCCTTTTTGAAGTGGACAAAGTGGCTCAATATGAGCTAGAAAGAGAGAGTGAGCGATGGTAAGAAAACAGAAACAGGAAGAAGCTGAACAGAAGCGCATCGATTACCTGTTCGAGTTGGTGAATATGTATTATGCGTTTCAAAGAGAGCGCACTGCATTTGCCAGTCGGATTGCGATGATAAATCAGGGGCGAAGTGCTGATACGATTGTCAAGCGCAAGGTGTTTGAAAAATACCTTAAGCGCTTTGCTGACTTAGAGCAAGAGGTTGCCTCTGATATTGAGATTCAGGTACGAGACCATCCGATGTATAATTACATCACAGGTGTCAAGGGAATTGGCGCCTGCCTGGGTGCTCAAATCCTGTCGCAAATTGACATTCGTGAAGCCAACACGGTGTCGGCGCTGTGGCGCTATGCTGGGCTGGGTGTGGATGCAGAGGGTAAGGCTGACCGCTTAAAAAAGGGGCAGAAGTCTGTGTTTAACACCCGTCTCAAGATGGTGATGTATAAAGTCAGCACCCAGTTTTTGCGAAACCGCTCCCCGTATACCAAGTTTTATTACACCGCAAAAGAGTATTACAAACAAAACCGACCAGACTGGACAAAGTTGCATTGCGACTTCGCGGCACGGCGAAAGATGATGAAAATGTTCATGTCGCATTTATGGGAAGTCTATCGTAAACTTGAGGGGCTTCCGACCCGTGAGTTGTACGTGGTTGAAAAACTTGGTCACACAAACGTGATTTCCCCCCACGGTTTTGGGTGGTTCAAAAACTCCCCTGAACCAACCAAAAAAGTGAGTTAGCATACCCGATATGACCCACATAACGAGTCAAAAGCCATGAGCCATGAGTGACCCAAATTCGCAGAACGAGTTGAAAATTGAGAGTGACCCAGAGAGTATAGAACGAGCCGAAAACCATGAGTGACCCGAATTAAGAGAGCGAGTTAAAGACCTACCGAGTTAGAAGTGAGAGACCCGACGTAAACAAACGAACCGTGAGCAAGAAGAGTGACCCGATACCGACGAGTGAGCTATTAAGTAAGAGAGACCCAAAAAACCGAAGCGAGCCATTTGCCTCAAGAGACCCAAATCAAAGATGCGAGTTATAAGAAGTGAGAGACCCTATTTATAAGAAACGAGCCGATGAGCGAAAGAGACCCATGTATAGAGAAGCGAGTTACAGAGACTGAGAAACCCATTCGAGATATGTAACTATAGTATAATGGTCGGAGAGACCATAATGGTCAAAGAGACCATAATTGAGGCATAATGAGATGTACGGCAAAATCCAAACAGACAGGTGAACGGTGTAAGAACGAAGCCGTGGAGGGTAAGCTAGTTTGTCGTTTTCACGGCGGATTATCAAAAGGTGGTATCGAGAGCGCTTCTCTAAAAATTGGTAGATATTCCAAGTATTTACCTGAGAAGCTCTTGGAACGTTACCATGAATCCCAAAACGACAGAGAGCTACTGGCTTTGCGTGAAGAAATCGCGCTCTTGGACACTCGACTGTCAGACTTAATCACACGTATTGATAGTGGCGAATCGGGGGCACTGTGGGGTAAGGCTAGGGCGCTGATGAGTCAGTACAATGAGGCGGTGCAGATGGGAGACCCTGCCCAGATGCAAGCGAAAATCCATGCCCTGCGCGCTCTGATTGAGAAAGGTATGGGGGACTATGCCATATGGAGTGAAATTCGTGATGTGGTAGATGATAGGAGAAAACTGGTTGAATCAGAGCGAAGGCGCTTGGTAGATATGCAACAGATGATACGTGCTGAAGATGCCACGCTTTTGGTGATGAGAATTATCGATATTATCAAGACAGGGGTGACCTCAAAACAAGACCGAGCCAAGGTAACTAGAGAACTATTAGGGTTGCTGGATTTGGCAGATGTGGGCAATGTTGGCACGGGGTCTTTCAACCCCTATAAGAAAGAGAAGCCAACCAAGAGTGAGGTGGTTGACAGTTAGTTTGTTGATTGCTAGAGAGAGACATGCAGGACGGATGTTTGATGAAACTAGACGCAGTACCAGGGGAGATGAACCAAGTTATCTTGGAATCTATCCTGCGTGATGTGTCAGAGACCATAGCAAGCCCATCAGCGTTTGAACCTGAATATATTTGGTTCTATAAGCACTATGTCGAGAGCGGTATGGGGTTCACCGTTGAGGATAGTGCGAAGCAAGTCAGGGGCAGATTGAATGTTATTGACTTATTGATACTTTGCAGAGCGCGGGTGTGGGTTGATGGGCAGGGGCAGTTGTTGTTCCCCACCATTTTCAAGGCAACGACTCGGCGTCCCGTTCTTGTTGGTGTTGATTCGTCCACTATTTCCCCTATAGATATTGACCAAACCGATGTTCTAAAATCAATGTGGGCTATCAGGTCGCTGTTGGATTTTAAGTATGACAACCTGTGTGTGGTAGAGCTTAGGATTACGGAGCATGATGGGGCGGTTGCGATTGTTTCTCACAGTATTATCGGCGCGTCTGCTTCAGCCCACCCAGTTACTCGAAGAGTATGTACCATTACAAAAAAGGCAGAAGTTGTTTGGATTTTTCCCGCGAAGGAGCTTGAGGAAGATGAAGCCGAGTTTAGTTGGTGAGGATAAGAGCTTGACATTCATCACATATTATAGTAAAATGGTCAGTGAGAACAAAATACCTAATAACTAGAGAGAGGATGTGCTAGTGACAACAGAAGTAGGATTAAAAGAATTACAAGATTTGATGAGACTCTATCGTGACGGTTCTGGGTATGTGAAATCCGACAAGGAATTTGACAGCCTGACAACGGGCATGTCAGAGGGTGAAAAGACATCTTTTTTGAACCGCTTGTTTTTGTCGGCGGTGGTTAAGAAAACCTCTGACTATATCACAGAAATAGAGCAACAGGACGGTGATGTGACCGAACGAGCTTACAAGGTAGCCGTGAGCTTGCTTTTGGGTGCGCTTGATATTGCCAACCTGTTTAAGATTGAGATGTCCGAGAAGGTGATGGAGACACTCATGACGAAATTCGCCACAGAGCCTGTGAGCGAATAATAATATCCAAGGAGATTTGAAAATGTATGGTTTTATTTTATTGGTAGGGTATTTGGGCTCTGAGCCACAGTTGCGGTATCTACCCTCTGGCACGGCGGTGTGCGATTTCCGCATGGCGACTTCTCGTAAGTACACCCGCAAGGACGGGAACGTAGTTGAGGAGACTACGTGGTACAGCGTCTCGGCGTGGGGTAAGGATGCTGAGAATGCTCACAAGTATCTTTCAAAGGGGCGGGCTGTTTTGGTGAGAGGTCGCTTGAAACCAGACCCCCAGACAGGTAATCCACGTGTCTTTGAAAAACGAGACGGGACGTATGGCGCGAGTTATGAGGTCTCAGCGTCTGATATCAAGTATCTTCCTGGTGGAGCAAAGCAAGCCGTAGAGAATGCTGGTCAGCTTGAGTATTCCCAAGATGTGATAAAGGACGCGATAAGCCAAGGGCGTGACTCTGATGAGGAAGCGGAGTTTATCTATTGAAATCAGGTAAGAAAACCCCATAGCTTGCTACGGGGAGCATTCACAGTGTCATCAAGCGGTACTTGAAAAAGGGGAACGACCTAGAGGAACGTACTCTTCGAGTACGTGAAAGAGAGAGTAATGAGAGACGAGACAGCCATTGAGAAGCATGTGAAACAACTGAAAGAGTTTCAGGGGATTATGGACAATGATGATTTCACTTTGATTATCGTTGCCGATAGGAGAACTGCACCCCCGCGCAGGGGGAGCAATAATAAGAGGTACCCCATTTATGGGAAGGAGCGCCTGATTGTTTCTGAGTTTGAGTTGATGCTCCCTGCCAGAAAGGTTATCCATCACAAAGATGGCGATGTCTCGTTTCTCACTGAGTACCGTGGTGCTTTCCGCTTTTGTAATACACGTGAGTACGAGCGCAGGATAGCCAATATTTTGAAGGTGATACATGATTTCTGAGGCTTCGCGTGAGGAGATGTCGCGCTACAGCTTTAGTGAGTTGAGACCTACCCGTCTGCGCGAAGGGTTGCCTGAGAGCAATGAGCTTTTTTGGGTATTGCTTTATACTGGGCGTATAGAAAAAAATTACAGAGGGTACCCCGATGGTTACCCTTGGGACAGTGCTGGCTGGTTTGTTAACGTTAATGATGCCCCTAACTGGCTCAAGCCAGCAAATGTAAACGAAGTTGCTCCAGTTACCCGAAGAGTATGTACCATTAAGACTAACGACTTTTACTGGTGCTTGTGTCAGTATAATCTTTCACCCAATAATAATGTGAGCGATTGGGAACCCCTGTATTATGGTCAAACGGGATTTGAGTATCCCGCGAACGTCAGTGCCCCAAACGGGGAGACCATGTTCATCAATGTGCCGTATTCTTACACCAATCCGAACGCACCTCAAAAAACAATAGAGACACCTTGCTCGTTTGCTGAGCTAAAACCCCGCCGACTCATAACTGGGCTACCAAGGGTTATAAATCCCTTTTGGACTTGGATAACCGAGGAGGGGGATTATGGCTGGACGAGTGAGCGTGTCAGGGAAATGCCATCGGGTAATCCTTGGAATCGGGTGGGGTGGTATATCCCGAAATCAGATATCCCAGAATTGGCTGTGGTTAGCGGTGGGCAGTTTCGCAATTTCTATCAGACCAGGGGTGTGTTTTGGTGTTATACTCCCGAAATCGATAAGTGGGAGCCTATGTGTTACAAAGGCAGTAACTTTATTGACAAACTTGGGCGGTCGCGGGTGCCGATGTGGGTGGTTACTGTTTCCGAGCAAATGGCTACGGGTCGAAGTAGTTTAACCACAGCGACGCTTGGGTTTGTTAGACTCGATTTCCGTGAGAGCGAGTTGGCTACCATGGCGGTGATACATGACTGACGTAATGATGTATGATGTGGATTTTCAAGACCTGAAACCCCAGCGATTGGAGACGGGTTTGTCTGAATGCCAAGACATCTTTTGGACATGGTGCTTCTCGGTTGGTCACTGGGAGTCCGACTGGAGTCGACGTGTCTCATTCGCGGAACCATGGGATTGTGAGGGTTGGTTTATCGATAATGACATTCCTGTTGAGAGCATATGTGTCTATGGCAAAAATAGACGCTTTTCAGAACCCATCAGAGGCTATCACTATTGGTGTTATCTTGAGGAAATGCGGAATTGGTTTGCACTTAAGTTCGAGGGTTTTGCTTTTGCTGATAGAGCGGGCACCAAGGTTATCCCTCAGTGGGTGGTTTCCATTTCGTATGAGCAGTGCTCCCAAGAAGATGAGCTGGTTTTATCGTTCGTCAAGGGTTTTGGAGCTGAGATGTTCGCGGTGATACATGACTGAGAGGATGAGAGGATGAGTTTCATTCCCGACCAAAATCAAAGTGAGTTGCAGGTGCCGTATCTTGATAATGCGCGGTCTGATGATGGCTGGCAGGGACATGCGACCAACGAATCTGTCGAGGCGCTTCGTGCTCAGATATCGTCAGAGATTGGACGTTTGGGTGGGACGGTGACGCGCTGGATTAAGGGTATATACCTTTTTGGTGGTCAAGAGCGTCAAGGTGTCCAGATTGGCTATCAAGTTGTAAAGCAAGACGGTAACGTTTTTCAAGGGCGCATCGATGTGGCTGGACTGCCTTTCGAGCCCCCGTATGGTGGAAATAAATCCCACGCTGGGTATAAGAGGTCTGCCGAAGGTAAAAAGCGCAAGTCGCTGGCAATGGCTCTTTACAATGTGAGAGAAGCGTTGAAAGCAATGCGGATTTTGAAGATGCTGTCGCCAGGGTATGCTCCCCTGATTCCGTGGCTGTTGGTTTCAGACACAGGTATGACTATTGGGGAATCTTTTGCTGATGGGCTTGGGTTACCAAGGCTCAATGAGGGAGAGGAAGATATCATTGAGTCTACTTTTGTGGAGATTGGAGCTGAGGAATGATAAGAGAAATACGTTTTGATAGGTGCGCTTTGGAGCCAGAGGATGAGCGTAACTTTTTGGAGTTTGTGGATAACGCTGGCTGGTTAGAGGTTTACACTAGGCACATAACCTATCCGTTTTGGTTGCGAATAAGGCAAGCTCTCCGCCTGATTTTCAAAGGCTATCATGAGACCGACTTTATTCTTTGCGAGCAAGATGTCAAAAGGTTAAAGGCGTTTTTTCTTGGGATTGAAATGCTGTGGGTGAGCACGCTTGATGGGTTGCCGGATTTATTGGAACCAGTTCTAACATGCTACAGTAAACCTGGTGCAATGGGTGTTGTAACGAAAAGATATAGGGTATCCAATGGTTGGTACGACATGCACAGTGACCGTATTTGTCCAAATAAAAATGTCACTCACTGGATGCCCCTACCAGAACTACCAGAGTGTGAGAAGGAGAGTGATGGTTAGAACATTTTTGACAATTTTGGGCGGACTGATGGCTGGGTTCGTGGCTGGCAAGGCTTATGAGCGAGTGAGCTCCAATAAGCGTGAGCTTGTTGACTTGAGAATGATGGTGAACTGTCTCACTCAGGAGTTGGCAGACGAAGCTAAGCAAAGGGATTTTATAGACCGCTTATTTGACGATGATAAGCCCGATGAGATAGCTGGCGGAGATACCTTTACATCTCCCCCTTGCGTTGTAACTGCCCCACCACCCCAGCCTTACACAGGTTCGGTGGATTGGGGGAATAGCACCTTTCAAACCCCCAATGAGTTAGAGAGGCGACTTGATAATAATACAACTGGTGACATATCTTCTTGGTCGGGGGAGTACGAGAGACCCGTCTCCGCAGAGTGGCATAGCAAGAATATCGACAAGGTGATTAAAAAGATAATAGGAGATTTCAATAATGACCAGCAGGTTCCATAGGTTAGTGAGAGGTATTTAGATGAAAAAAATAGGTAGGTTTTTCTTTTGGATTATCGTACTCAATTTCGCGTGTATTGCGATGAGTTTTGGTGCGTTCTATGCTTACTTGATGTTTACTGGACAGGTGATGTGGCGATGAAAGTTGACGTAACAAAAAAGGTACGATTTGGGAACAGCAAAGATAATACGCTACCGATTGTTCGGTGTGTGTGTGGGAATACGTTTCTCTTATGGGATTTCGTTATTGATATCTATGATGACACGCCATCCATATGCCCTAGGTGTGGGGCAAAGCTGTATTTTGTGAACGACATCAAGGTTTATCAAGTTGTGGATGAGGTATGGGACGATGGGGAATAAGACGATTTGGACATCTTTGACCGCCATTGAAATTAGTGACCATGGTGGTGGTTTATTCAGGCTGTCCGTGGCAGAGGATTACATGGGTGGGCTTGAGTGCTTCGAGTATCTATCTGGAGAGCAGATACTTGAGATGGCGAACGCGATTATTAAGTACATGGAAGATGAGGAGGGCGATGGAAATTCATAGCATTAGGACAGCGAGCGGTTGGGTGTACAAAGTGGGTGAGACCCCGCCCGATGTGGATGAGAATGCAGGTGTGATAACCAAGATTGCGCGAGACACGAGGGTCATAGAGAGCGCGTATGACCCAATCACCAGCACAGAGGTTGAGACCTCTGCCTACTATTTTATTATTTATATAGGCGGGGAGCCATTACTGGAAGTACACCCCGCCCATGTTGAAGTGACCGCATTTGGAAAAAAGGAGAATGAGCTATGATTGAGTTTACGTTGACGATAGCAGAGGGGAATGGTGGCAAAGTGTACACCCGTATACAATACGGCACAACTGAGGGTGACCTCTCCAGTAAGGAAATGGAAGTTGCCAGTGTTTTGGCGATACGCCTTGGTAGGATGGTCAAGGAATTTCAAGCTCAGCATAGTGCGGAACAGGATTTTTATGAGGGATTGCTGAAAGACAAAGAGCTTGAGAAATTCATAGGCACCGACAAAAAGAAACTCAACAAAAAGAAATCGCGAAAGGAGAGTGATGAAAAAAAGGCGCCTGTTATCAAACCTGACAAGGTGGATTAGTAGGAAGATGTTCAAAGCCGAATCCCCGTCTGAGTTTTTTATCGCGCTGGGTGAATATATCGTGGGCAAGAAATCTAAAGCTGAAATAGCTGGAGAGTTTCCCCGATTACTCGAAGAGTATGTACCATTTATACGCTACAGTCTTTGCTCCCAAGTTATTTAGAGAGCTGGACGAATGAAAAGTTTGAAAATAATGTTGTTGGGTATTGGGTTGTTGTTGTTTTTGATTGGCTTGCTTCTGATTGAGATATTGGCGGTACTTGACGGGATAGAGATATTTCCCTGTTACTCGAAGAGTATGTACCATTTAGCGAATGTTGTTGTATTGGGAGGCGGCGTTGCCATACTGATTATGGGAACTTTTGAAAAGGATTAGCGATGGCTTATACGACATGCCCAGAGACATCTACCTCTGGTCACTCTTGCTTTTACGGGGGTTGGACATGGGTGTATGCGGATGGAAAACATGACACAGCGAGAAACAGTGGGGGTATGGCAAAGTGGGCGTTGCTCAATTCCGAGTCCGCTTTGAAAAAGGTTATTGAGATTAACCTTAAGATGTGCAAGGTGACACATGAGTGACACACGAATGGCACGTGATTGACTGTTGCACAAAAACGGATAATATAGTATAATGGAGAAAACGTGCAATGAGATTATGCGATGGAGAAAAATAGGTATTATAAAGTGGTATGTGAGTAGAGTTGAAAATCCCCAAAAACGATGACCCCATGGAGCGTTTGTGGCGTGCGTGAGATTTCTAGGATTTTATGAGAGAACGGGTCACGGGCAGGTTTGATAAAGTTATGTTTCTTTATCAGATATTATGAGAGGCAGGATGAATGTGGTCTTCTCGACTATAGATGACGAAAACAGACCCCACAGGATTTTACTCAGAGCGGAGCTCTTATCTGAGACGATTACTCGAAGAGCATGTTCCATTAATGGTTGTACCAAAGTACTCGGCGATTCTTTTGAGAGATTGGCGCAAAGCGTGAAAGTTATAACTGGTACAACGAGAGAGCTGGTTTTTCACTGCACCGTAAAGCCCGACTCGTATTTATTGTGCAAGGTGATACATGAGTAGGAGCGATAGATGAGAGCCAGGATGGTAATTGTTGATAAAAAGCCTGATAGTTGCCGAGTGTGTGATTTGTCAGATGTTGCTGGGGACTGTATAGTGATGGATTATGAGGACGTGATGGAATATAAGATTCGTAGACACCCAGACTGTCCTTTGGTAAAGATAACAGGGATAAGCCTAGGGACAGGTCGTGCGAAGTCTACTTTGACTTACACCGCGCAGGAAATTCATCAGATGGCGGAGCATGTGATTAAACTAGCATAATAATGAGGAAATGAAGAATGATTATAGCGACAGAGATTACAGGAGTGAGAGCGACCCAGACTGAGATGGGTGACGGTTACGTTCTGGCGTTGCGAGTATGGTGGCAAAAGGATGATGGTCAGTTTGGTAATATTGATATCACCCAGACCGCCTACGATGATGGCACGGCGCAGTTGAAAATTGACAGCGAGATGATATCAAGAGATTCCGTCAAAGAGGTGCTTGGAGCGCTGGTAGGTAGTGCGTATTTCCCAGACGAACCTATCGAACAGAGTGAGACGGATGGACGAACAGATTGAAAAGTGTAATCCTAAAAGGATGAGTGAGTAATGATGAAAAAAATAATAATGATTGTATTGATAGCGATTGCCATGGTTGTTATATTGATTAGCGCATATTGGGCGTTTCAAAACATGCACAGTTATTCACCTGCGTTGTGGTGAAAGCGAGGAATAAATGAAGGTAAGCAAACTATTTTTGGCACTTTGGTTAGGGCAGATTACAGCCTTTATTGCCGTGTCAATCGGATTACTCGATATGCCTGCATGGTTGAATATAATCTTGGTTATTCTAACCATGTTCGGCGCAATAATTGGAATGTTTTTTATTGATAAAAAAAATGAGGGCATAAACTGGATTAGAGTAGAAGACAGATTACCAGAGACAATCATCTATGAGGATGGTTCCTGCAATGTGGTGCTCGCAAAACACAAAGCAGAAACAACGCCTGTATGTGGTTCGGAATATCAAACCTGTGCTGTGCCCTATCTCGTGAAATATCCAGAGCAATATACTCATTGGGCAGAGATAACCCCGCCCACAACAAAATACTCGAAGAGTATAACTTATGAACCAGATGAGAGAGAGGATGAATCGGGATGAAATTGACAGATTTTCAAAAGGAGACCATTGGTCACGAATTGCATTACAACATCCGAAAAGGGATGGAAGACGCAATGGAACACGCCTTGCTTGGTAGTCAAATCACTGATATGGGGTGTGGTGAGGTAACGCTGGTGATGCCCGTTGAGCATTATCAAGCGCTGGTGGGGTTGGCGGCGGGTACTGACTCGCTTTCCGACATCTTGACGGAAATAATTATCGGCTTGGTGCGCTACGGTACCGAGAGCCTGGTTACCCATCTGGAGCGGTGATGAGTAAAAACGGAAATACGCTTCTCTATTTCTGTTTTTGGGTGTTGGCAGGAATAGGGGTACGCTGTTCGCACGGGCTTTTTATGAAATATTTGGAAAGCCCGTCGAGCCCCGTAATGGCACATACTCTTTGAGTATCAATATAAGCCCAGAGGAGTACGAGAGCTTGCATGAAAGGGCTGGTTTGAAAATCGGGTACTTGCGCCATCACGTGGCGTGTGATGATTCAATAATAATACCCCTACTGACAGAGCATGATATTCGTGAGAGAAGAAGAGGAGAGTGAAGATGTTTGTGGATTATTTGGCTTGGCTTGGCGTGTTGGTGGTTGGGGTTACTTTAGTGGCACTGCACGTCTGGGGAATAATGATGGCATGGAAAGAAAACAAGTGGATTGTACTTGGCGTTTACGGTGGGGCGGCGTTGCTCGCTTGGCTCGTGTGGGCTATATATCATTTATGTCCATGAAAGGAGAGAATGAGAGATGTTTGGAATATCGATAGAAATATGGTTGTTTAGTGCGTTTCTCGTGTTAATGTTTGTTGGTCTTTTGTATGCTGGCGGGAAGCTGGACAGGCTCATACAGGAGCGGAGACAGAGGGAGCACGCGGAGTTGGTAGAGCTGGTAGGCGAGAAGACCATAATGGATGCTCGTGACGCTCACAAGTTCCGCGAAGGTTCGTCCGATGTCAAGGGCAAGTGGCATTTCGCCATCGTGAAGCACCATGATTTTGAGGGTGACGAGGTTATCGATTCTTATTCCATCGGAGAGATTTATGCACCCAACGATGGGTCGTGTGTGGTGTGGTGTCCCGTGAAGTCATCCTGCTTTGAGAAAATAGAGGATGCAATTGAAATTGTGAGTTGGATGAAACGGGATTGCATGATGTACCCCGTTTATGATTTTACCAAAGTCGAGGAGGATTACATTGCTTAACACTTCAAAATATCCCATTGTATGGTCACCATTCTCTATAGAAATGCGCTTGAACACTGTGGATATGACTACTATTGTTAACTCGCCCATGGACATTGCTTGCGATACCGTCAAAATTGGGTACGCTGGTGCGCTAGCGTTCTGGCTTAAATATTGTCCAGACTTTACTCTGCATATCCAGTCCATCCCATTCATGATGAACAAGGAGGCAAAATACAGCTTGAATATCCAGCCCATTATACCAAACGAGTGGCTTATTCAGTGTGGCAATAACCCTGAATCTATTGTAGAGCCTGCCTTAGAGACCTTTATGTTTATCTTGAATGGTAAACCAGTCTATCAAGGGGAGTTCTCTGGGATGATATTGACAACTAACGGATTGCCGTTCTGCAAGCTGGAGCTAGACCCATGGCTCAACGGTTTGACAATCTTACCGATTGAAAGTAGTCTTCTCGACTATAACAAGTCCAGCTCGTTTCAAATCGCTGTTGACCCAGAGGGAGGTGTGTTCTTACAGTGAAAAACCACGAAATGAGAAAATATTCCATTATCCAGCAAGACCCCACTTTACGAACCAACCTGATGTCGTTTGGCTTTGAGTGTGGGATGGGTTGGTTCCCTTTGATTTATGAGCTTCTTGATAAATTGCAGGCGATAGAGGACAGGGACAAAAGAGGCTTGTTTCTCACACAGGTCAAAGAGAAGTTCGGGGAGCTTCGGGTTTACACCTCATACGACACCGATGAGATTTTTGACTTGATACAGGAATACTGCGAAAAGTCCCGTTCCGTCTGTGAGATTTGCGGCGCGCCTGCCAGCTTGAAAATGACCGCTTTCCGTTGGTATCGGACACTTTGCGATAAGCATGGCAAAGAAATGGGATATGTGGATATAGAAGAATAGGAGTATGCTCCATTACTCGAAGAGTATGTTCCATTAAGACTACATTCTTTGAGCAAATAAGCATAAATGGAACATACAGATTACTCGAAGAGTATGTACCATTTACTCAAAGAGTATGTATCATTTATTCAATAAATATAAAGGAGAGGTGTAATGTCTATTACTCGAAGAGTACGTTCCTCTATTATCAAACCCCCTAATCCTATACCCGCCAGTACTCGAAGAGTACGTTCCTCTATGGAGCTACCCTCTGTATTTCTGGCAGGGAGCATGGTCGAGGAGACCACATTAGAGATGGGGAAGGCAGAGAATTGGCAAACACATGTGGAAAACCTGCTGGAATATACGGATTGCGTAATTTTCAATCCTAGACGAGATGATTGGGATAGCTCATG
>Ga0209121_10003061_pt1 | contig 16406 bp, 8 predicted proteins | sample Cruoilmetagenom3_FD_187292 | JGI IMG/M metagenome (GOLD analysis project Ga0209121, IMG submission 187292) | Oil polluted marine microbial communities from Coal Oil Point, Santa Barbara, California, USA - Sample 3 (SPAdes) (version 2) | ecosystem: Environmental > Aquatic > Marine > Oil seeps ... | reverse complement strand
TAGCTCAACCTCTTCACCTTTTCTTGCTAGTTCATAAGCTTTCTTGCCGTTGATCTTCTTAGCTGAATAAGCTGGCGGCACCTGTTCAACGGTTCCTTCAAATTGCAGTAAAGCTTCGTTGATTTGATCTTCTGTTAGGTCAACTGGGGATGTCTTTGTTATTGTCCCTTCGCTATCATAAGTATCCGTGCTTTCTCCCAATCGGATAATTGCTTGATAGCGTTTATCTGACGCAGACACAAACTCACTCAAACGTACCGCTGGGCCAACCAACACGACCAGGACACCAGAAGCGCGTGGATCTAATGTCCCGGAGTGGCCAGCACGGCGTATGCCAGTGCCCCGGCGAACTATCTGCACCACGTCATGGGAGGTCATCCCAACCGGCTTATCAATGACCAACACGCCTGAAACAGCATTTTTCACGTCAAAATTTTTTTCATTCATTTTTATCCTATCTCCCCATTTTTAGTTACGATCATAACTAAAATTTTTTTCCTCCAACAGTTTTTCTGTTTCCATGATAACACGATTTTGTACTTCTTCCAATGTGCCTTCAATGTCAGCGCCAGCAGCTGCAGCATGGCCACCACCACCAAATTCAAAGGCTATTTTTGAAACATCTATCCCCGGTCTCGCTCGCCAACTGACTTTTACCATGTTTTTAGATTGTTCAATAAAAATCAGCGCAATTGCAATACCTTCAACGGAAGAAAGCACGTTGACCAGGTCTGCATCATCATTGCCGGGGTAGGCACTCTTCATCCGGTCTTCAAGTGTCAGATTTGTCCAAACCAGACCATTATTTCGTTGCACTTTGTTCAAACCAGTTCCCCAATAATGAACAGCCTCAAATGATTTTATCACCAATTCCGAGCGATAGATATCGGATAAGCTAGCACCCAGATCCATCAAAGCTGCAGCTTTGCGTAAGACTTCAGCATTAACGTTCGGCGTTCTAAATCCAATAGTATCCCCGATAATTCCGGAAAGCAGACAGGTTGCCACGGAGGCATCAATGGCTAACCCCCATAAGGGTAGATAATCATATAGAATGGCCGCTGCCGCGACTTGTTCGGGTTCAACAACATTGACCTTGCCAAAATTTAGGTTCGTTTTGTGATGATCCACCACCAAATCCGGCTGGGGATAGTCCGCCAATACCTTTCCCACTCGTGCCGGATCCGAGCAGTCGACGACGATGATCATATCCACGTCACCCTCAGGTTTTTGAACGATGCAGTCACTACCGGGCAAATAGGCGTATTTTCCAACACCGTCTTCTAGGACCATCTGAACCTGTTTCCCAGCATTCTTCAATGCTAACCCAAACCCTAACAAGGAACCGACAGCATCTGCATCCGGTCTTACATGAGACGCGATTATTAAGCTTTCTGTGGATTTAATTTTCTGAGCAATGATTTCATTATTAGTTGTCATCGGTGTTATTCTCGTTGCCCTCAATGATCTCACCCTGCGTTTCTTCACTTGTATCCTGACGTTCTTCACGAATTTCTGCTAAAAGTGATTCGATTCGATCGACACGATCTGGGGTTTCATCCCAATAAAATCTTAATTTCGGCATCACCCGAAGTTTAACCTCCTGGCTGAGGGTGTAACGAATAAAACCTCTGGCGTTCCATAAACCTTCTAACAGTTCATCCGCCTGTTCTTTACCATCAAGTGAAGACACATAAATATTCGCATAATCTAATTCACGGTCAACAGAAACGTCAGTAATATATGCCCCTTGGACGCGGGGATCGTGCACCTTGGTCTCAAGTATTTCGGTTAATACCCGTTTCATTTGATCTTGAATTCGTTTCATCCTAATTTCTGAAGGCATAAATTTTTACTCGACTTTCCTTAAAAACTTTCCTCTTCAACAATGTAACACTCCAATACATCACCTTCGTTGAATTCATGAAATTTTTTCAATGCTACACCACACTCAAATCCTTCTCGAACCTCACGCACATCATCCTTGCCGCGCTTGAGGGAGCCAATTACACCATCGAAGACAATCTCATTCCTTCGAATAACACGGGTTTTTGCATTACGTCGTATTTCACCATCCACCACACGACAGCCAGCAGCTACTTTGAAGCGGGATACCTTGAAGGTTGCCAACACTTTGGCTGTTCCTATTGTCTTTTCAACCAATTCAGGTTCTAACATGCCCTTTAAGGCTTTTTCAATATCCTCAAGTAGTCGATAAATGATAGTATATAAACGGATCGATATCCCCTCAGTTTCTGCTAGCCGCTGGGCGGCATTATCAGAATCGACTGCGAAACCAATGACAATGGCGTCAGAAGCTGTAGCTAGCATGACATCACTTTCGGTGATATCTCCAGTTTCCTGGTGAAGGATATTAATGGAAATGTCGGGTTGCTTTTCTGCAATTTCTTGAATGGAATTAACAATAGGCTCAAGCGAACCCTGAACGTCTGCTTTCACTATCAAGCGCAATTCTTGTTCCTCGCCGGCCTGTAATTTTGCGAAAAGATCTTCCAAAGTGGCTTTGGGAATGTTTGATTGGACCACCTCTGCTGCTTCCATTTCTTCTACAATAGCACGAGCTTCCTTCTCAGACTCTACCACTCTAAAAATATCACCTGCGTGGGGTACTTCATTGAGACCCATCACTGCAATTGGTGTTGAAGGACCAGCAGATTTAATCCGATTACCGCGAAAATCAAACATCGCTTTGATGCGCCCATGGGCTTTTCCAGCTAAAATTGTGTCTCCAACCTTGATCGTGCCGTTTTGAAGCAACAAAGTCGCCATCACACCTCTGAATTTATCCAACTCAGCTTCCACAACGGTACCCAACACATCACCATTAGGATTAGCTTTGATGTTTATATTATCACTCACCAGAAGGATAGCTTCCATCAGATCATCCAAACCAGTTTTCTGTTTTGCTGAAACAGGCACAACAATCGTGTCTCCATCCCACTCGTCAGGCACCAAATCAATTTCAGAAAGTTGCCTTTTGGCTAACTCAGGGTTTGCCGAGGGTAGATCCATTTTATTCAATGCCACCACTATCGGTACACGGGCGGCCTTCGCATGATTAGCAGCTTCCCTGGTTTGCGGCATTACGCCATCATCAGCAGCAACCACTAAAATAACGATATCAGCACCCTGGGCACCACGGGCACGCATCGATGTGAAGGCTGCGTGGCCTGGTGTATCAAGGAATGTAATCTTGCGACCTGTGTGCTCAATCTGATAGGCACCAATATGCTGGGTAATGCCACCCTCTTCACCACCAGCAACGTTGGTTTGCCGGATGGCATCCAAGAGGCTGGTTTTTCCGTGGTCGACGTGTCCCAACATCGTCACAACAGGTGGCCGGGATTCAAGATCCTCTTCGGCTTCATCAGCAATCACCCGCCGCCAGAAGGGGACTTCGCCTTTTTCTTCAGGTTCTTCTTCTTCGATGACCTCTAATTCGGGTTCGTAGCCTAATTCACTGGCCACCACAGCAGCGGTATCAAAATCTACATTCTGATTAATGCTCGCCATTACCCCATTGGCCATAAGAACTTTGATGACCTGAATAGGGCTTGCATCCATTTTTTCAGCTAATTTTCGTACGCTAATACTATAAGGTAAGATTATTTTTTTAATGTCATTATCGCTCATACATAACCTCCAAGTTAACTCCCCTGGCACCAGCTACAAAGCTATGCAGCCAATACCTTTGTAATATCAAATTCTAATAAAGAGCGATCAGATGACCCTAATGCATTCTGACTAACCCTCTGCCCCCATTTGCATTGACTCTTCTTCAGAAATGTGATTTTGCATATAACTTCGCAAATCCTCTTTTTCCTGAACCGTCAATTGCGTTTTCAAAGCATGGTCAAGGGCACCATTGAGTCCTTTTTGCCAGCAAGATCGTTTATCATGTAAATATGCCCCACGGCCATGGGTTTTTCCGGTGAGATCCACCACAACCCCTTCAGGGCTATTGACGATCCTGATCAGTGAGCGCTTGGATAACACTTCCCGACAACCGACGCAGGTCCGTTGCGGGATATGTTTCGTGCGGCGCTTTGACTTCTTGGCCATCTACTCGCTGCTCATTTGTAATTATTTACCAATCTTCCCAATCTTCCCGTTCTTCAGATAACGGGCGTCGTTTTTTCCGTTTCTTCTTCTTACTGGGTTTTTGAGGTTCTTCATCCTCCTCTTTAATTTTTGTGGGTTCAGGCTTGTAATAACCATACTTCCTGGCATCATAAGAGAAAAGTTTATCAAATTCATTTTCCTCTTTGGAGGTATCTTCTTTCTTTTCTTCAGAAACAACCTCTTCTAAAACTTCCTCTTCCACTGGTTCTTCTTCCTTGGGCTCAACAACTTCAACTTTCAGTGGTTCTTCAGGAACACCCTCAGGTTCAACTTCTTTGATGGGTTTAGTTTCCTGTTCCCCAACTTCTTCGATATCCAATTCGGCTATTGGGGATTCATCCTCAGGCATAACCCGCAAAGCATCAGTCAATCCTGAAATCTCTTCAAAGGATTTTGGACCGATACCATTGAGCGCCAGGATTCTATCGGAATCCAATCGCATTTGGAGGATCAAATCACCGAGGGTGTCGATGCCAGCTTCTTGTAAAATATATAAAATGTGTTCTTTTAGGTCCACATCCAGGATATCGATTTCAAATGTTAATTCGGGTACTGTCGCCAATGCTTCTTCATAACGTCGTTTTTCTTCAAGATCTTCTTCACGGCGCTGTTTTTCAACTTTCCGTTCAATACGGTCAATGAAGCTCGCCATGAAATCATAATCCTCAGGGGGCAAAGGACGTCCTTCTGCTTTCTTTTCCAGAAACACAGCAACTTTTTCCATCGCTTCAGCTTCATTTTCAAGCATTTCCTGGTATTCAGGATTTTCTTGCAATTTTTGCAAAGCTTCACCTGCAGCCTCGACCTGGCTCTTGATGTCAATACGCCAACCAGTAAGTTTTGCTGCCAGGCGAGCGTTCTGACCATTTCGACCAATCGCCAAGGACAATTGATCCTCAGGGACGACCACTGTCGCAGTTTTGCCAGTCTCTTCTGAATCGGAAAGATAAACACCTACAACCCGGGCTGGGCTGATCGCTTTGGCAATGAAAGCAGCAGCATCATTGCTCCACTCAATGACATCGATCTTCTCATCACTTAATTCGCGCACAATCGCCTGAATTCTGACGCCACGCACGCCAACGCATGCACCGACGGGGTCAATGCCTTGTTGGGTGGCTGAAACCGCCACCTTGGCGCGTTGGCCAGGCTCACGAGCGATGGATCGAATTTCGACCACGCCGTGATAGATTTCTGGCACTTCATTTTCGAGTAAGCGACGCAAGAACTTGCGGTGCGCCCTAGAAAGATAAATTTGCGGGCCGCGACTGCTGTCCTTGACATCGTAAATCAGGCAACGGATGCGGTCATGGACGCGCAAACGCTCTCGCGGGATCATGTCTTTGCGCAACATCTGACCTTCTGCTTTTTTGTCCAAACCGATGGTCGCACCACGACCGCTGATTGCCTGGACAACCCCACTCACAATCTCACCCACTTGCTTGATAAAATAATCGTATTGAATTTCGCGCTCCGCCTCACGGATCCGTTGCTGAATGACCTGCCGTGCGGTTTGTGCAGCCACCCGACCGAAATCCGCTGGGGTGGTATCCACAACAACCATATCCCCCAAATCAGCTTCGGGATCAACTTTTTGAGCTTCACTCAATAAGACTTCAGTACGCTTGTCCTGAACATCTTCAACAACTTCTTTTTCTGCAAGGATCGAGACTTCCCCCGTATCAAGGTCGACCTTAGCTTCCACTAACTGTGCGTTAGAGGCATTCACAGCCCGTCGATAGGCAGATACCATCGCAGATTCCAGGGCATCCAAAATAACATCCCGGGAAAGCTGTTTATCTTCTACAACTTCATTAAATGCCAGCGCAAATTCACTTTTCATCGTTCTACTAACTCCAAATACTATCCTGCATGATACACAGAAAAGTGGGGGACACCCACTTTTCGACGTCAAGGGTATGAAAAATAAGCCGAAGCTTATCAACTCAATGGTGATTCTAGCACAAATAAAACCCCCATGCAAGGGACTTGAACGGGTATAAATTTCATGAGTGAAGGATGTAAAATTTTTTAATTTCAGACCATTCACTCACCAAATGAACAAGATTTTAAGGTCCGCCTTGCGTCAATTCTGTAAAATAATTTTTTAATTACCATGCCGACTCTTTTCATTAAATTAATTTAATCACCTATAATTGAAGTGACGTTTCAGCAAATTAATCAAAGGGGCAAATTATGGATTCTGAAAAACTATGGTGGCGGGACGGGATCATTTACCAGATCTACCCGCGCTCCTTTGCCGACTCCAACGACGACGGCATTGGGGACTTACCGGGCATCATCAGTAAATTGGGTTACTTGCAGGATCTAGGGGTTGACGCTATCTGGCTTTCACCGATATTCCCCTCCCCAGATGTGGATTTTGGTTATGATGTCACTGATTACACCGCCATCGATCCTAAATTTGGTACCATGGCGGATTTCGACAGGCTGTTGGCGGAAGCCCATCATCGAGATATTCACATCATTCTAGACCTGGTGCTCAATCACACCTCCGATCAACACCTCTGGTTTATCGAATCCAAAAAATCCAGGGACAACCCTTATCGCGACTGGTATATGTGGCACGACCCCAGACCCAATGGCGACCCACCTAACAACTGGCAAGCCATCTTTGGTGGCTCCGCTTGGGAATACGACCCCAATCTGGACCAGTACTATTACCATATGTTTTACAAAGAACAACCAGACCTGAATTGGCGTAATCCTGAGGTTCGGCAAGCGATACTGGATGTGTTCCGCTTTTGGCTCGATAAAGGCGTGGACGGCTTCCGCCTGGATGTGTTCAATATGTATTTCAAAGACGAAGCCTTGCGGGATAACCCCATAAAGATAGGCCTGCGAGGGTTCGATCGCCAAAAACATATTTATGACAACTCCCAACCCGAGATGTTCCCCCTATTGCAGGAAATTCGGGAAATCTTAGACCAATACCCACAATCTTATACGGTTGGGGAAACGTTTTTGGCCGATCCAGAGCAGACAGCGGCTTATTGTGGAAAAGATAGATTGCATGCTGCTTTTAACTTCGATTTTGCTGAGAATCGTTGGCACCCCAAACGCTTTTTGGATTCCGCCACAAGTTGGTATCAAGCCCTGCCAGAAGATGCTTGGCCGAATAACTTCTTGAGCAACCACGATTGCCCCCGTGCTGCCACACGCTATTGCTTTGGCGAAGACGACCGACGGGCAAAAGTCGCCATGGCCATGCTGCTGACCCTCAAAGGGACTCCCTTCCTGTATTATGGGGAAGAAATCGGCCTGCGCGACATTCCCATCCGCAGAAAAGCTGATATACAGGATCCCATTGGGAAGACCTTTTGGCCTCTTTATAAAGGCCGGGATGGCTGTCGCGCACCGATGCAGTGGTGCAGTGACATCAATGCTGGTTTTTCATCCGTAGAACCCTGGCTGCCTGTCCATAGCAATTTTCTAAAACGCAATGTCGATCAACAAGCCTCTGATCTGGAATCCCTGCTTAATTTTGTAAAAAAAATCATCCAGATTCGACGCTCAGAACCCGCTCTTCAACGTGGAAATTTCAAACCACTCACAAAAGACCCTCGCCGTTTGCTTGCCTTTCAACGCACCTATCAGGATGACCAGGTGATTGTCTGTCTCAATTTCAGCAGTTACAGTCCGGAATTTAAAATTCCACCTGGAAAATGGACTTCTCTATTAGCACCAGAAAAATTGATCCCATCAATCCTAACATTGAAGCCCTACGAGGTTGAGATCTTTAAATTAAAAAAATAACCTTTCCAAACCGAAAATAACATCCAAGGGAAAGGTTATCTCATCTAAAATTTGTAAGGATGCAGGTAATGTTTGTCCCTTATGTACCGGGGAAAGCACCCCCACCCCAATTACCCCTTGAGCGTTTCATCCCACCAGTCCCTACTGGGTTGGTTAAAACTTGGTGTCAGGAACGAATTGAACCGGGTAAATGGATCCTTGACCCCTTCGGCTATAACCCATTGGTCTCCATTGAAGTTGCCCAAGCGGGGTGTCCCGTGCTCGTCACAGCCAACAATCCCATTCACGCCTTCATGCTGAGGGTGCTGGCCAGTGCCCCCAAAAAGGATGAATTCACCGCCGCTTTACAGGACCTTGCTGTGATGCCCAAAGGGGACAGCCGCATGGAACCCTACATTCGAGGTCTCTACAATGTCCGTTGTGCCAGTTGCAAGCGCCAAATCGAAGCCGAAGCTTTTTTATGGAATAGGGATGAGGACCATCCCTTTGCCGCGTTGATAGATTGTCCTTTTTGTGGTGCCAAAGGAAAGCAGTTACTGGACCAAACTGCCATCGACTCTCTCACACCCCAGCCTTCATTCCAATTACATCGTGCCCGTGCCCTGAACCGCATTGCAGAACGTAATGACCCCCTAAGGCCACAGGTTGAAAATGCACTAAATGCTTATCCCGCCCGACCCTTGATCATTTTACAAACGATCATCAATGCCTTTGAACATCTAAAGCAAACACCACGACGGCATGAATTGCTTACCGCTTTGATCCTTTCCGCCGCAGACCAGGGCAATACCCTCTGGGCATACCCCTCCCCCCGCAACCGTCCTCGCCAATTAGTCATTCCCGCGGTATATCAGGAAAAAAACCTGTGGAAAGCTATGGAAGCGGCTATTTCTACATGGCAAGTGTTGGAAAAAGCCATACCTGTGCATGAATGGCACGCATTTTCCGAACCCGCCCAGGGGATCTATCTTTTCGAAGGTCGGTTAAAAAATCTAGATCCCTTGCCAGATGAAGATTTATTCACTGCAGTCCTCAACACCATTCCACGTCCAAACCAGGCATTTTGGACCCTGTGCACCCTTTGGACGGGTTGGATCTGGGGAAAAGATGCCACCACCCCAATCCGACAGGTGCTGTCACGTCTCCGCTATGACTGGAATTGGCACACAATTGCTCTCAGAGGGATTTTCGATGAGCTGTACGATTTGGGTGATCGGACTTCCCGAGTGTGGGGGTTGATCCCGGAAAATGAGCCTATGCTATTACTGGCTACCCTTCTGGCGGCTGAATCTATGGGTTTCAAGCTACAGTCTTATGCCCAATCTATGGATGATAAACTCGCCCAATGTGAATGGGAGAGGCAACTCAAACCAAAATATTTTGGTCAGCCTGACCTGATCAACGATTGTGCAAGGCAAAATATCGAAAAATTCCTCAAGGAAAAAGGTGAACCTGCACCTTATGAACAAGTGCATGCTGCTGCCGTGACCGGATTGGCAAAAGAGACTAAACTTGCCAATGACATTTTTCTTGAGAACTTAAATCAGGCGGCATCAGAAACCCAACGATGGATTGAAAATCCCTTCCAGGACAAGAATTTCCTCATCAGGGTAGCTGGTGGGACTGCCTCTCTTGAAACGGGTGAGTGGTGGTTGGCTGATGGGGAGGATGCAGAAATACCCTTAATTGATCGAGTTGAGGAATTTATTCTTAACAGACTGGTGAATTCAGTGACTCTTACTGCCCATTCTCTCAAGGAAGATATCTGCCGAGCATTTGTGGGTATTCTGACACCAACAGATGATATGTTGGTAAATTGCCTAGAGTCCTATGCCGACCAAGTAGAAACCGGCAAACATATTTGGAAGCTACGCGTAGGGGAACAACCTGCTGCACGACAAGCAGATGTGTTAGAAATTGAAAAGCTTCTGACCCATATTGCTCAGATAATGAAATACGATTCTGTTGGCCAATGGCCAATGCTTTGGTACGACCAGGGACATAGCTCACCCGCCTATGGATTCTATACTTTTTCTTCTGCATGCATTCTGAAAAAAATCAAGGGGCTTGCTCTTCCGGCACAAATTAATATATTGGTCATACCCGGCGGTCGGGCTAACCTGATAGCTTTCAAAAAGCAGCGTAATCCCATTCTATCTGACCTGTTAGATAACAAATTCCAAATTGTTAAGTTTCGTCAGATCCGTGGCATGGAAGCCAATCCCCTTTTATCCCGGGATCTTTTCACAGAACAATTACGCTCAGATCCCCCAGAATATCGAAACTCACAACTTGCTTTGTTCTAAGGGAAAATTATGGCTCAGGTGTATCGGTCCTAGTTGCTGACGGCTCAACTGTGGCGGTTGGGAACCAGAAATGCCAGGGTGTCTTCGTCTGGGTTGGGGTGGACGTTGGTAGGAGCGTCGGCCTCGGAGTGGACGTTTCTGTTGGGGTGGAAGTGGGTGTTTCCGTTGGTGTCGGCGTCTCTGTTGGGGTTGGTGTCATTGTTGGGGTTGGTGTTGGCACCTGAATATCCAGGGAAAACGTCTTTTCAGCAAAAGTATTGTCTGTACTATGCAAGATAATCTTAATGGTTACAATACCTGCCTCAACCTCTTCCAGATCCCACGCCGTTAATACACCCGCTGATTCCTCTGGCGTTCGCACCTCGCCCTCCAAAACCTTCCAGGTCACCGGCTCACGGCCTTCGCCCCACTCAATCCGGTAATAATCAAAGTTTTGTGTGGCAGTCACCATCCCTCTGATCTCCAGGGGACTTGTAGTGATCTTTTGACCATCAGAAAGTCCAATTAAATTAATGATTGGTCTTGGATCATCAGCACGGCAAGTGCGATTGGGCATAATAAAAATTGGATTAGGAAAACCCATCGAATCAGCCCACGCCTGTCCTTCTGAGTCATTTTTCAGCCAGCGTTGAGCCCAAACATCCTGAACGTTGATGGCCAATTTTTCTTCAGTAAATTCAGAACAAGCCTCCGAAGCCGTTAAACCAGTCCATGTATCAACGTCGACATTTTTCCATAAGTCTTCAGAACTGGGACTTGGTGGTTGATCTGCTGCAAAGATTTCACTCTGCTGCTGTGGACACCATTGTGAGGGTTCCGTTCCCGAGATTGAGCAAATCACCCGGTCAACAACACCAGGTGGTCGAATAAATGGTGATGGTGCATTGCTGGTCAACAAATTTACGCCATAGGTCATAAAATCTGCCCAAACCGGTCCGGCACCTGCCAAACCCGAGATATTTTGCATCGGTTCATAACTTGTGTTACCCACCCATACCCCTACAACGAGATCGGGCGTATAACCAATGGTCCAGCTATCTCGAAAATCATTGGTCGTACCAGTCTTCACTGCGGCCTGGAACCCCAGATTGATTACAGGGCTTGTGCCAAACATGGGGACCCTGGCTTGCTTATCGGAGAGAATGTCAGAGATCAGGTAGGCATGTTCCACCCGCACAACCTGATCCCCTGTGGGTTGTTCATATTCAAAGATCAAGTTACCGGAGTGATCGACAATTTTGGTGATAGCAACGGGGGGAATCATTCGGCCTTCATTGGCGAAGACCCCAAAGGCAGAGGTTATTTCCATCAAACTGACCTCACCACCACCCAGGGTTAATGAAAGACCATAATCACTCCGGATCAGGCTGGTTATTCCCAATCGGCGGGTAAAGGCTAGCATCCCATCTTCAACTTCAGTATCAGGATCATCATAAATGCCAACGTATTGAAGTGCTTTGACCGCTGGAATATTATAAGAATTCGCCAGCGCTGATCGCAGGGTCACAGGCCCGTGAAATTCGCCATCATAATTGACTGGTTCATAATCCGGGTTGGTATCATTCGGGTCAGTGGAGGGCGGAAATTCACTGGGGACATCCCATATTAAAGTTGAAGGCGTCCATCCCTTCTCAAAGGCAGCAACATAGGTTAGCGGTTTGATCGTTGAACCTGGTTGACGTGTATCTGAAAGGACCATGTTGATCTGCCCATCAATGCTGCTATCGTGAAAATCGGCTGATCCAACCATAGCAAGAACCTCACCCGTGTTGGGGTCAATGGCTAACAATGCACCATTGCTGGCATTACAGCCTGCTAATGCTTCTATTTGTTTAGTCACCATGCTCTGTGCCTGGCTTTGGAGTTCCGGGTCGAGGGTGGTGTAAATTGTGAAACCGCTGCGATAAATGGTTTGTGGGTCGAATTGTTCTTCCAATAAAGACCGAATGTAAACAACCCAGTGGGGATAAGCCATATTAAATTCTAGCTCAGGAAAATCATAGTTTGTAGCATCAATACCCGCCTGGGTTGCTTCTGCAAAGGTCACACAAACATCAGCTCTATCAGGTCCGATATCAATACAATCCCTCTCACTGCTCAACTCGTACATCAACACAAGCACTGATCGTTGCCTGTATAACGTGGAATCGCGATTGGTGTGAATGTTATAAACTGATGGCGCTTGCGGCAGCCCAGCCAAAAAGGCAGACTGCCAAAGGTTCAAAGCCTCTGCCTCGCTATTGAAATATGTCTCCGCTGCTGCCTGAACACCATAAGCCAAATTAGCATAATTATTCTCATTTAGATACAACTCAAGGATGTCATCCTTCGAATATTGCCGGGTAATTTCGTAGGATAGGACAATTTCTCGAGCCTTTCGTTGATATGTTTGTTCATAGCGCTCTTCTGGATCAAGGAGCAGTGTACGAGCCAATTGCTGGGTGATTGTTGAAGCGCCAGAGTAAATCCCCCCCGCAGTGTAATTTTGCCATAGAGCACGGATCATGCCCATCAGATCAAAGCCAGGGTTGGTATAGAAATCTTTATCCTCTGTGGCGATTGTCGCAGCAATTAAATAGGGCGAGATCTCGTCAATCGGTACATAAGTGCGCCGTCCAGCATTCGGATCAAGGATTTCATATAGTAGATTTCCCTCTCGATCCAGAATGCGGGTGGTCTCAAACTGAGAAGCCTTCGATCTTAATTCATCTACATCAGGCAAAGAGGATGAGATCCGAAAATACTGGTAGATACCAAAGGATCCCAGGGCTAATAAAGCTAAAATGAGTAGAAAACCTAATACTAAAATTATTTTCAGAAGACAACCCCAAGATTTTTTCTTGCTTTTGGGTTTTTTTGGGCGCTTTAATTCTGTTGGGCGACGCCCCTTGGTGAATTTTGTGGGGGTTGGTTTTGTCTTTTCAACTAGGTCATTTTCTTTTTGTGCAATTGCACGTTGATAAGCAACCGGCGTCACCCGGGTTGCTTGCCGATCGACTTCACTGACATATTTTGGAAGATTTGGGTTTTCAGGCTTCCAGTCCGGGGGTAAGTCCGGTGGTGGAATCGTCGGGATATCATCAGAAGCGGCTTGTGGACCCTTTGTGATGGGAATTTCTTGTGTATTTTCTTGAGCATCCGTCGATTCCTCTTCTGTGGATGCAGCTAAGGTCGTTTCAGCACCCAAACCCATTTCAATTGGGATGACATGTGTTTCAGCATCCAACTGGGGCGTTTCCGAGACGGGAATCTCCTGGGTATCATCTTCAACTTGCACAGCCTCTTCTAGCAACGCTTCCTCTTCAAACGACTCCTCATCTAAATTTTCTGAAGCTTGTAAAGGTTCTTGAGGTATCTCTTCCCCCACAGCTTTGAGCGGTGACTCAAGGTCCACATCTTCAACCGCATCAATAGGCGTAAAGGGAGCACCTGCCCACCATCCTCCTGCAGCACCTGGGTCAAGATCAAGGTCTTCGTCTGGAATTTCGTCGATAGCTTGACCATCCTCTTGATCCCCTTCAATCACAATTTGCGCGGTATCCTCAGGTAATACTTCCAGCTCGCCTTCGGGTAAAGAGTCTTCTACACCCTCATCCCCTGGTGATGATTCCGCGTCATCCATTGAAATCAAGTCGTCGATGGATTCCTCAACAGATGGTTGAGGGGACCTGACAACGACTTCCTGGGTATCTTCTTGTTTTATCGCATCATGAACAGAGTCAAAGCTCTTTTGCGCTTGATCAGGGCCCTGATCCTGTTGCATATCATTTTTTATTGGTTTTTCATCCATTATGGCATTATTCTAGCACAGTTCAATTTTGATAAGTAGACGCAGGATGCCCCTGATTTGTTCCACAATACAATGCCAAGCTAGATAGCTTTCACTTATTCTTGAATAATCAAGGCCATTCATTGGTAAAATGGGGGTATGTCCGCCATCAATTTTTCAGCATCAGCACCTAAAGCCTACATTCTATCCATGGATAGTCTCTCTTCAACCATTAACCCTGAGTTAGACCAGGTTTGGTCTCTCAACCTTGGCGGAGCAGACAATCACCTTTTGCAAATAGAAACTACTTACGGTCTGCAAGCTAAGTCAATGAAACTGTTCCCCTTTATGCGGATCAACAAGGACGCCATTTTAAAATCCAGCCCTTTTTCGCAGCCCCCCCAGGTAAAGAATTACACACCCACCACCATTCGTATAAATTTTTCTCTTGAGATTGGCCTTGAGATCTATTTTGATTGTTTCATACCCGAAGAACAAGTTTTGATGGGGGCAGTTGAATTTCGTAATACTTGGAATGAACAAGCCGATGTTCAATTTGACTTAGCCTCAGTTTTGGTGCCAATGGAGGAGGGTTTGACCACCCATCCCCAAAAAATCGGCGTCAACCACATCCTTGTTGGTCGCACCGGGGATATTTGTCCGGTGCTTTTCATGTCCGGTGCACCAAAAGCCGTCAGCAATCCCTATCCCGCCCTATCAAAGGGTTTAAGTCTCGCCCCCGGCGAAACCCAATCCTTAACCTGGGTTTTGGTGAGTAAGGATTCTCAGGAAACCTCTTTTGAAAAAGCACGCACGTTTTCGGCCGCTAACTGGCAGAACATAGCAGCGGACCGGGTCAGACGGCATGACGCCCATACCATTCACATCAAAACGGGGGATTCAGATTGGGATGCAGCCTTTTCACTAGCACAAACGATCGCCCAAACGCATCTAGGAAGGCGTGAACCCAACACACAAAGCCCAATGTTCATGAAATCCCGTTTGCCCGATCATAAACTGGATGAGTGTGAGTTAACTATCCTTGAAGCCTTCCAATTAGCACAGATCTTACTCCCTGCGCAGGTTGATACACTGTCAATGCTGCTTGAAACATTATTGGAGCGGATCAACCTGGAAACAACCGGATCCTCTGAGGACAACCTATTCTTCTCAAGCCCTACATTTAATACCTGCCCCATGATCGCGCACCTGTGGCGTGAATGTCTAAAAATTCATCCTGACGATGAGCAACTTCAGCGTGTTTTTCCGCAAATAATCGCATATTTTGAGGCTAGGTTACCCCAGAAAAGTAATCAATTAGCTTCTGAATTCCCTGTTTTTGAAACACCAAATCAATTGCAACTGCACACCGGAGATTTTAAATTCGATTTTTGGCATAGATACGGTGATGGTTTGGATATACAAAAGGTTATTAGCCCAGCAATAGCTGCGATGCTGTACCGTGAATTTAGTGTCATTCAGAAAATGGCATATCAAATCAATGATCGTAAGTCAGGAAGACATTTTGGTGCCCTGAGAAAAGCAGCAAGGGATCAAATCCTTTCATGCTGGCAGCAAGAAATTAAAATGTTCACCTATCAAGATCATACATCCCAACAGATTAGCGCTCGAGAATGGATTGCATCAGGGAATATTCAACAAGTCATTGCCATCGACAGGGAATTTAGCACCGCCCAACGTCTCCAAGGCCATTTTTTTTCTGATGATGAAAATACCAAATCCTGTGTTATATCATTTGAAGGCATCGGTGAATCGGAGAAACTTCTAATGGAAGAGATAAAAGTTCCTGCTTCCCGTTGGATTATGGGTCGTGCACATGTGACAACAAATTTCTTATTTAAAGAACTGCACACTGTCATCATCGAGGGATTAAGTGCTGAGGATCGCTATGTTCTTGAAAACGTTGACCTTAAACAACCCGATATCACCTGCTTGCTTCCAATTTGGTCAGGTGGGGCAAAAAATAAAACCTATGAGTCCTTAATTCAGAACCTTGGAGAAAATCTAACGAAAAACTGGGAAAATGGCATTCCAGAAACCTGGCAAGGCACCAACGACCTGCCTGAGACTATGACGGTAACCGTCAATGTGTTATGGAATACACTGGTCATAGAAGGTCTTTTACGACAAGGTTTTCAGGAAGAGGCAATGCATATTCTCACTAAATTGATGGGAACCATCATCAATGGATTAAGAGATTTTGCAGGCTTTTACCCCACTTATGACAGTCAAAGTGGCCAACCTATTGGGTTAAAAAATGCTGTCGCGGGACTGCCGCCACTCCGGTTGTTTCTTGAAATAGCTGGGATTAAATTGTTTTCTCCCGATCGTGTAGCACTCTGGGGTACCAATCCATTCCCCTGGCCAATTACAATTCAATGGCAGGGCCT
>Ga0209121_10003060_pt1 | contig 16412 bp, 16 predicted proteins | sample Cruoilmetagenom3_FD_187292 | JGI IMG/M metagenome (GOLD analysis project Ga0209121, IMG submission 187292) | Oil polluted marine microbial communities from Coal Oil Point, Santa Barbara, California, USA - Sample 3 (SPAdes) (version 2) | ecosystem: Environmental > Aquatic > Marine > Oil seeps ... | reverse complement strand
CTATAGAAACATGTGGACCTCCCTCTTCCATTTCAGCAAAAAGTTTTGGAATTATATGCGGGTCGTGAGAAAAAGAGGGTGGCCAAACTGCTCCAACCGTTCTACAGACGATGAAGTTTGCACCGGGCATATCTGTGACAATCTTCGAAGTCATGAATCCTGTGACTTTCTGATATAAAGCAAATTCCGGCACTCCAGGACGGCAAATTTTAAGCAATTCTTTATGTCCTCTATTAATAATTTTACAAGCATGGACAGACCTTCCAATTTCGTAATCTGTTTTTACAATTCGCAGCTCATCGATTATATCTGTAATCACCTTGTTCCCGGGTGTTTTTTCAGCGATCCCAGCTGGCATTGCAGCCTCGATCCCTACTTTTTTCTCTTTTTCAATTAGTTTTTGGTATACATCGTACCAATTTTCTCCTTGGGGTGCTGGGAATTCGTAATAACTATGAAATTCAAGTTCGCCTATAGATCTAGACTCAACATGACTTTTTTCTAAGAGGGGAACTACCATTTTAGGTATTCCTTCTCTTTCTATAACGAGGATAAACGGACGTTCGTGTACGTTATTAGCAAAATTAGTTAAATAATAAATATTAATTGGATCAAATGACACGTAGTAATCCAAATTCTCTTGTAACATCAAGGTTCTTACTTTTTCTAATCGATTCGAAAGTTCCTCTTGACTTGGTGGTGTTGTAATACCTTTTGGTTTATCATTCATGATTTTCTCAATTCATTATTTGATATTCTTAATATCTACCTTATGTATTTATTTTATTCACTAATTAAAAAGTTATTTTATAAGAAGTAGAATCCATCTTTTTAGCAAAATTCGACTAATTTGTCATAAACTACGATTTCTTAACATTTTTAAGATAAGATAATTAGATTATTAATTATATAATTAACATTGAACGTGATATCAAATGGGACAAGGAAAGGGAATTGCAGCAATGGTAATTTTTGTCTTTTTTACATTTCTTTCGATTGCTATATCTTTTGATTTAGGTATTAATGCAGCGGCATATGGAATTGACTCAGAAATAGCAATAGTTATTTTTTTGGAATGTATTCTTCTTTTTTCTACGGCTTTTTTAATTCCAGGAATTTTTTGTCTATTAGGAAAGCAATATGGCGTATCGAGAGTGTATTATGCTTTAATCCCAGTAACTCTATTATGGATTTTAATATATACCATGGTGGTTGCCATATTAGTTCCCACATCATTTATAAGTAATTTCATAGAATTTTTGGGCTTAGGCATTGGAGGTTCCGTAGTATTGGCCATTGTTGTACTGTGTATGAGCTATGAACAATTTAATTTAAAATTAAATTAAAAAATTCTTTTTATAAAATAAAGCTTCTATTAAAGGTTATAATAGTGATGTTATATACCACATAAACATGTTTTTTTTAATAAAGAACAAGGAAACCATAAAGAAACCTTTAAAAAACAAGAGCAATCTATTATTAATTAGCATAATTTATATATTAAAAATATTTATAAAAGAGGAAATAAAATTGAAAACATTTGAAGATTATTTAGCTCGATTATATAAAATGAAGCCTAACATTTACATTGGTGACGAATTAGTAGGTCGAGATGACCCTCGATTAGAGGGTGGCCAAAATATCATAAAAGTTACCTATGAAGCAGCTCACAGCGAGGAATTTGAAGATTTATGCGTAACTACTTCTCATTTAACTGGAAAGAAGATTAACCGGTTTTGCCACATCCATCAAAGCGAAGATGATCTTTTAAAAAAGCAGTTGATGACGCGATTATTGTGTCATCGAGTAGGGGGGTGTATTCAAAGGTGTATGGGAATTGATGCTTTAAACGCACTTTCTGTAATTACTTACGAGTTAGACCAAGCGCTTGGAACCGATCACTACGAAAGGTTTAAAAAATATATGCTATTTTTTCAAGAGAACGATTTAGTAGCGAGCTGTGCACAAACGGATGCTAAAGGAGATCGTTTGAAGAGACCTCACGAACAAGAAGACCCAGATCAATATTTAAGGGTTATTGAAACGAGAGAAGATGGAATCGTTGTCAGAGGGTGTAAAATTAGCATTACAAACACATCCTACGCAGATGAGATGATTGTGGTTCCTGTAAGGTATATGGGTCCGGAAGATAAAGATTACGCCGTAGCATTTGCAATACCTACAGATTGGGATGGGGTTAAATTATTAACTAGACCTGCTGCCTTTAGAAAAAGTGAACGCATGCCATATCCTGCTGGGAATTTTGGAGACGCTGAGACTTTTATTATCTTTGACGATGTTTTTGTTCCTAACGATAGGGTTTTTTTAAATGGACATGGAGATCCTAGGCAAACTGCATATGCTGGATTTCTAGCACTTATGTTTGCTCACTTTCACCGCCATAGTTATACTGGCTGTAAGCCTGCCATATCAGAAGTTATAGCGAGTGCTGCAGCGTTAGTTGCAGAATATAACGGCATTGAAAAAACATCTCATGTCCAAGACAAACTTTCTCACCTTATAGGTACTGCGGAACTCGTTTTTGCTGCTGGCGAATCTAGTGCAAAACACTCTGAAAAGGCACCTTCGGGAACACAAGTTCCTGACGAGATTTTAACCAATGCAGGAAGGAGACTTGCAGGAGAAATGATTTACGATGAGTATAAAGTATTAGCGGACATTTCGGGTGGTCTCATTGCATCACTACCTTACGAAGGATCGTTCTTCTCTGAAGATGTTGGCGAACTTGCAATGAAATATATGAAGAGAAATCCAAGAGTTAAACCAGAAAATGTTTTACGTTGTTTTAGAGGTATTGAAGCTCTCGCAGTTTCAGAAATAGCCGGCCTATTACAAGTAGCGGGCTTACATGGTGGAGGATCGCCTTCAATGGAAACAATAACTATGATGATGCGTTACGATCTTGAGAAATTGAAAAATATAGCTAAGTACCTTTTTGGAATTAAGTCCAAATTGAAAAGATACGAAAGACCAACTGTTACTCCCAGAAAACAACTTGAGAAATACCGAAAAGCTATGAAAGGAAAAAAATTAGAGTAATAAATACTTATTTTTAATTTATTTTTTTTATTAAATTATTTTTGAAATTTACTAACTTATTAAGTTAATAGTTTATGAAGTTATTATGAAGGAAGTTAATGAGGAAGATAAGGAAGTAATAGAAAAACTTCTTGGAATTGAGGATTTTAAAGAAATTGAAGTTAGAGTCGACGATACTGATTTAATGCAAGTTGTCCATTCTAACAAATATCTTAATTATTTTGACGATGGCTTTATAAGTTTTGTACAAAAGCTAAATAAAGATTGTGGCGCGTTACACAAAGAAGGGATTGTTTTTCCCGTTAGAAAGGTTGAAATCGAATATTTAAGATCGGCTACTTTCGGCGATAAAATTCTTATTCACACTCGAGTTACAAAAGTAGGAAACACATCCATAACGCTTGCGATGGATTGTTATAAAAACAATAAATCAAAAGATACGCTGCTTGTTAAAGGTATTATTGTAAGATTAATTATGGATATGAATAAAAACAAATTAATCAAAATAACTGATTTTTTCAGAGATTTTTAATCAATAATTACAATTCTTTATTCTTTCTTAACGAATTTTTCAAGTCTTTTTTTAAGTTCTTCAGACTGTCCAGTTGTAATCATTGCTATTGATTCGCGTGCTAAAACGGATTCAATACTTAAATCTTGGTTTTCATTTATAAATTTCTTTGTATAACGAAGAGCAAGGTGGCCCCTTGAAACTATCATATTCGCAGTTTTTTTTAAAATACGATTTAAGCCTTCTGGTTTACAAACTTGATTTACTAAGCCTATATTTAGAGCTTCTTCAGCAGAGATCTCATCTCCAAGAAGCATAATCTGTTTTGCTCGAGTTTCCCCGACAATTCTAGGCAATAACTTTGTAGACGCGTTTGAAAAGAAAAGTCCAACTCCTACTTCTGGCAACATGATTCGTGTATCCGTTGCGGCAATTTTTAAGTCACATAGAAGCGTTTGCTCAAAACCGCCCCCAAGTTTCAAGAAATTCAACGGCCTCAGCCAATTTTTCTTTGTTAGTAAGTAAATCATAACCATACTTCAAATCAGCACCAACAGTAAAGTGCTTCCCGTTAGCAGCATAGATAACGCATACATCGCCATTTTCAGCGCTTTGTTTGAAGTATTCTATTAACTTTTTGAGAACCTGTATATCTATTGTATTCCTTTGTTTTGGCTTATTTAGAGTTATCTTTCCTATATCCCCTTGTTTTTCATATAAGACAATATCTTCCATAATCTTTTCCACTTTTCTTCTTTCATTTAGTTAGTAAAATATTATAAATACTTCAATTAATTTCGGCATAAAAAGTTTTTACAATTCTTTCAATTAGAAGGAATTTGCTTTTTATAGTTAATAATCATTATTGCGATCATTCTAAACTTGCTAGAAATATAAATAGCCAATATTGCTTATTAGAATTCTCATCTTCTCTTTCTATTAAAGAATTAGTCATAGGTTTATTTTTCTTTCCCTTAAATACCAATCAACAATAGTCATAGAAATTGCGGCAATCATTAGCCTATATAAAGCAATTGAGAGCGGAGGTACAAAATCCATAGCGATATCAACAGCTATAAAAGAGAAACCCCATAAAAAAATCACAAAAAACAATAAAAGATATGTTAACAACATTTAAGCTAATCGAATCATTTTTACTATTCAAAATTAAAAGATTTTGCATTAAAATATATCCTATGTTAAATAATCTATTAACATAAAAAACTATAAAAAATAGCTAATTAGAGGATAATAATGGTATTAGAAAATTTAAAACCTAAAATTGTATGGGACCTTTTTGAAAATATTGTTTCAAATACCCCAAGACCTTCTAGACATGAAGAAAGAATCCGTAAAGTTATAAAAGATTTTATATTAGAGGCTGGCAAATCGAATAATACTGATTATCAGATTTACCAAGATGGAGTAGGAAATATTTTAATCAAGAAACCCGCAACTCCAGGATTAGAATCAAATCCGCCAATATTGCTTCAAGCTCACCTTGATATGGTATGTGAAACTGATAAACCCGAAGGTTTTGATTTCTTTAATAAAGGGATACCACTGCGCATTCAAAAAAATAATGAATGGGTTGATGCAGATGGAACTACCCTAGGCGCTGACGATGGTATTGGAGTAGCTTTTGCTTTAGCTATTTTAGTTGATCCTTCCATTGAATCCCACGGACCCATTGAAGTTTTATTCACCGTGAATGAAGAAGATGGGTTTGATGGAGCAACTCAACTAGATCCTTCAAAACTTAATATAGAAAGTAAATTGATGATTAATTTAGATGCTGGACCTCTCGGTGAAATTGTAATTGGTTCTGTGGGTGGAAGAAGAGTAAGGTTTTCAAAAAAATTAACTTGGAAAGAATATAAAGAAAGCGATGATTTGGAATTCTATGAACTTTTAGTTCATGGACTATTAAGTGGACATTCAGGAGAAGATATTCACTTACCTAGAGCTAATGCAAATAAGTTAGTGAGTAGAATTTTATCAAAAATCAATCAAGAAATTAAAATTTATGTCTGTAAATGGCAAGGTGGTACTAAATCAAATGTCATCCCTGCTAAATCTTTAATAAAATTTGGGATAAAAGTAAAAGATCTCGAGGAATTTGAAGAATTACTAAATGAAGAAATCGCATCAATTTATCAATATTACGAGACGTTTGAACCTAACCTTAAAATTGAAAATAAGAAAGTTTCTCCTGATAATTATCTGTCAAATGAGGATTCAAAATTATTGATATCTACTATCCATATAATCCCTCATGGCGTGCTTAAAAAATCCCATATTTACGAGGAATTTGTTGAAAGTTCAAATAATCTTGCCATCGTTAACACTGAAAACGATAGTGAAATTATTTGGCTTTATCCTCGTAGCATAATAAGGAGCGAATTGAACTCATTTTGCGTTTCTATGAAACAACTAGGAGAACTTGGAGGTTGGAGAGTTTTTTTAAGACCTGTTTTGCCAGAATGGTTGCCGGATCTAGAATCTAAGTTTTTAGAATATGTTAAAAAGCAATATGATCCTTTACTGGAAAAACCCGTAAAAACAAACGTTGTTCATGGGGGATTAGAAACTGGAATGATTAGTACTAGGATTTCAGGGCTTCAAATGGTAGCCCTTGGCCCCACAGTGGAAGCTCTGCATTCTCCGAGCGAAAGATTAAAAATTTCTGATGTTGAAAAAATATATGAATTACTCAAAAGAATTATTTCTGATATCAAAGAGTTAAAGACTAATTAAGTAAAAATAGAATACATATAAAACACCCAACCCTTCAAAAACAACTTATAGAAAAATATGAACTTTAGTTAAATAAAATTAATTAAGCGTCTTCTAACTTAATAATCTTTCTCACTTTTTCTTGAACTTCTATTTTCTTTTCCTCGGGAAGCTTGCACTCAGCAACTTTCCAGAACCTATATTCGTGGTTTAGATACGCAGGACATTCAATTCGCACTTCTTCGGGACAATCTGCAAGGCGCCAACATTGGAAGGCTTTTTGCTCGTAATACTTATGAAATTTTTTTGGTAACTTTTCGTAATCAAATTCAGTTTCTCTAAGATATTTATCCAAATCGTTCGAATTATAAGTATTCCAAAATAGAACTTTTTTGGCTTTATTTTCCTCTTTTTTAAGATAATCTAACATTGCTGCCATCGCTTTTCCCGTATAAGTCGTTTCTAATTTGAAGCCTAACTTTTTCCCCTCTAGCTCGTAAACTAAATCTACCGCTTTTTGCCCCTTAACTGTTTTTACGCCATAATTAGAACCTAAATATCCCTTAATCATATCAAAATCATCTTTATTAACTTGAATATCTGGTATAGATTTATCTCGTTTTCTTAAATATTTAATAGATTTATTTGCGATTTTAATTAAGTTTTTTGGGTTAGCAACAATATCCATAGAAACATTAACAGGATACACTCTAGTTTTTAATCCTGAGAGCTTACAACCCGCTGTGAGCCCTGCTGATGTTCCAGTTGATCCTGCCGCTACAAAAATAATATCTGGTTCAGGTATAATCCCTTCATCAATTTGATTCTTTAATTCAAAAATCGCATTAATAAAGCCTATACTTCCTAAAGGCGTCCCAATTCCAAGAAGAGGTGATCCACCAATTGACATTAAAAAATACTTTAGATGAAATAATCTGTAAAATATACTTTTAAGAACTCCAAGCTCAAAATTCTTGGTAAAGTGTAATTTCGCCCCAAAATAATCGTATAGCAGAAGAGAACGTTGAACATGCCATGTTATTGGTTGGAGAGATAAAAATAGTTCACATTTTAAACCGAGTTCTTTCGCTACAATTGCACAAGCTATTCCGTGATTTGTTCCAATACCTCCTAGCGTTATTATTCCTTTCTTCTTTTTCTTTAGGGCTTCCCCAAAAATAAATTCAAACTTTCTGATTTTGTTGCCACCATATATATTATGATCTTTGTCATCACGCTTAATATATATCTCACCACCTTTTAATTTCAAGTGATTCTCTAATTCTGTTAATCTATCAACATTAGAAGGTATTCCCATTAATATTGGGGTCCATGGAACTTTTCCCTCTAAATTTGGATATACATCAAATAAGGTTGGCTTTTTATTTTCCATAAGGATTAAAATTTGTAATAATAAAAAAAGGTTACAAATTAGGCTTCTATATGTGACAAAATTTTCAAAAAATATAAATGTATACTAACTTAATCGCTAATTTAAAAGTATATAAGTGAGCCAATCAAATTATTAATCAATTATTTCTTATTTTAAAAAATTTTCAAGGATTTAATAAAGATGGATTTTAGTATTAACGATTACTCATTGTTAGACGAGATTGGACCCGAAAAAATTATCATTCTAAAAAATCCTTCAACGGATTTAAACGCAGTATTAGTTATAGATAATTCTTCTTACGGAATCCCCGCTGGTGGGGTAAGACTTGCCCCCGACATATCTCTTGACGAGATGATTAGATTATCCCGGGCAATGTCGCTTAAATTCTGTACTTATAGGATGAAAATGGGAGGAGCAAAAGCAGGTATATGGGGCGACCCTCTTGATAAGGAAAAAAAGGAAATTTTAATTACAAGTTTTGCAAAATCAATAGAGTCTTTTATTAAAAACGACATTTATTATCCCGGTCCAGATATGGGAACCAACGACGATGATTTATTGAAAATGTTTAGCGTTATGGGTGTACCAAACTTAGCGCCAAAAAAAATTGGGCTTGTAAAACTTGGGGTTCCTGTAGAAGAATTATTTACTGGTTATGGTGTAGTCTATTGTTTAGAAGTAATCTATAATAATTTAGAAAAATTAACTAATAAAAAACTTGATACTTCTAAAAAACCAAAAGTAATATTAGAGGGTTTTGGTAAAGTAGGAACTGCTTTAGCTATGAGTTTGAACGAATTAGGCTTTATTCTAACGGGGGTTTCAACCATTAATGGTGCTATATTTGACGAAGACGGCCTTAATATTGAAGAATTACTAAAATTAGTGTTAGAGTATGGAGACGATTTAGTTAGCCATTATCATAGCAAGAACCTTATTAAAATTCCAAAAGAACGACTATTTGAATTATCGTCAGATTATCACACTGATTTTATCATACCAGGAGCACGTCCAGATGCAATAAATCAAAAAAATATCGATAAAATCAACGCAGTTGCATTAGTTCCCGCAGCAAATATCCCATACGCGAAAGGTATTACAGATGTATTAAAAGAGAAAGGTATTATTGCATTCCCTGATTTTGTCGCAAATGCTGGAGAGGTTTTAGCAATCTTAGTGAATAAAATTGCTAAAAACGCTGACGAGGTTTTTGAATATATCAAATCTAAAATCACAGAAAAGACATTTGAAGTAATTCAAGGTGCTACTGAAAATAAGGTCACTCCTTATGATTATGCGGTCGCTGACGCTCTTAACGAGCTTAAAAAGAAACTTAGACGAAAAAAAAACCTATTAGAAAAATTAAACAAACGGTATTAAGTTGAAATTGAAAGCTTCCTAAGTTATTAGATTGTTTTTTATTTTCTTATTATTTTTTTTTGCTAGAATTAAAGGTTGTTATAACGATTTTAAAATGGTATTTTCTTAAAAATTGCAATCAAATTATAGAATTTTACGATATAAATTAAACATTTATATATTTTCTAACCATAAATTAAAGTAATTTAAAATTTAATAAAAATGTAATATTCAATTAGAAAATTAGACAAATTTGTGAAATAATTATGGTTGAAGATAAAGAATTAAAACGGGGTATTAACTTACCCATAGCGATCTTTATTATTATTGGAATGGTTATCGGGGCAGGGATATGGGTTTCGCCGGCAGCTTATCTGTCAAGAACTGGACCGGGGATATTCATCGCATATTTACTTGCTGTTATTCCCGCTATTTTTGTAGCTTTTCTCATAGCTTACATTGGATCCGCTTTTCCCGTAGCGGGTGGTACATATGTAATTACTAGTAGACTAGTAGGTGGGTTTGGAGGTTTCATGGCTGTGTGGATGGTGATTTTAGCAGTCGGGGCTACTTTAGCTTTCTTAGCTGCGACATTAGGCGTATTTATAGGACAAGCTTTCGGGATTCCGCCTGAATCGGAATTATTATTTGTATTAATCGTTGGAATTTCTGCTTTAGTTATTTTTTACTTCCTAAATTGGGTAAAAGTAGAAATTTCTGGTTTAATTGAATTAATCCTTACACTTGTCGGAGACGTTTTAGTTATGGTGATATTTATAATAGCGGCGATTCCACATTTTAATCCTTCGAATTTTGAACCTATGTTTCCAATAGGTCTTGAGCCTGTTTTGTTTGCGGCTTTAACCTTCTTTTTCTCTTATACAGGGTTTGCTTTAATTCTAGATGTTGCTGGAGAGGTTAAGAATCCAAAAAAGAATATACCTCGTGCGATACTAATTAGTATGGTGGTACTCACAGTTTTATACGTTTTACAAGCGCTAATGGTTGCTGGAATTCATCCATGGAATATTCAAGTTGGGTCCGTAACAGAAATTCTCATTCTTGGAGGTATCTTACCTCCCGAAATGATTATAGTTATGATAGTTCTCATTTCCATTGCTATCGCTTCTACTATCCATCCATCTTACATGGCGTATTCTCGAGACATACTTGTAGCAGCAAGAGAGCAAATGTTTCCTAAAGTTTTTACTAAGGTAAATAAAAAACACAAAACACCAAGGCCTGCATTAACACTTTTGCTTGTTGCTGGAATTATCCTCTTTGTAACCGTTATACCATTACTCACACCTTCTTATGGTATCGAGACAGCAAGCGTGCTATTGAGTACCGTTACAGCTACCATTGTCCTCATAATTCAAGTTCCAATAGCTCTAGCAGTATTTATCCTTCCAAAGAAGTTTCCTGAGTGGCACGAAAATGCAGGCTTCAAACCAGCATCTTGGCTTTTAAAGACTATAGGAATATTAGGTTCTGTTACTTCCCTCATATTTGTTCTACTATTGTTCATGGATCCTGATGCAGGGATAATAATTGCTATAATCATTTTTCCATACACTATTATTGGAGCAATAGTATATTTATTTAGAAGAAAAACTCTCGAAAAGAGAGGAATCGATATTAAGGAAATGATGAAAACGCTTCCAGAATCAGTATCCGTTGAAGAAGGAGTATCTGGCAAGGTGGAAAAATTAGCGAAAGAAAAATAGTAATAATATAATAATTTATTTTTTAATTTAAAATATATCCATCTTTTTTTTTCGAAATTATATCGTATTTTTGGAACTTCTCAAAATGTTTTTCAATCATAAGGAGTTCTGCAATAAGCTCAAAATCTTTAAAAGCCGTGTATTTTCGGTAGATAATATTTTTATATTTAAAATCAATTAATTTAATTGGTCTGCTTCTTTCAGGAAAGTAGGATAATATCCTTTCGTCTCGATCCTGCAAGATCGATTCATATTTTTCAATTTCTTCTCTAATTTTACTTCTTCCTTCAATAATCCCTCTATGCCCCGTAACTACAATATTAATGTCTAAATCTTTGATTCTAGCAATTGAGTTTTCAAATTCAATTAAACTCGCATCAATATTACCATAGTATGGATATTTTGAAAGATCGATATCGCCTAAAAAAGCTACTTTTGTCCTCAATTCATAGAATGAACAATGTCCCGCAGTATGTCCAGGAGTATAAATAATTTGTAATTTTAACTCGTCTCCAATGTCGATAACTTGATTATCCTCAATTAAATCGTCTATTTTAACATTTTTCATCCGCAATACTTCAATTAACTTTCTAAAGTCATTTTCAATGGGTGTACATGCGATATTATAATAAGGAATCATCAATTCGATATCTTCGATAGGTGGTTTATCCTTTAAATGGCAATGAAACTTCGCACCTTTTAATAGATAGCTGCTATTCGTGTGATCCTCATGCCAATGTGTGAAGTTTACATGATTTATTGGAAATAGTTTCTTCAATTTTCTTAAACGCTTGGATGAAATCCCTGTATCGATAAGATAATCGCCAACTAAAAGAGAATGGGAATATGGATACCGAGCATTCAGTTCGCCTTGGATAAAGTAAATGTCGTTATACTCGTCTGATAAAGGTTGGATGAAATCGTTCATAATATCAAACTTCCTAATTAATGAGCAATTTAAAGCTAGAATTCTATTAAATTTTTGGATTTTACTTCAAAAAATTAACCTGGTAAAATGATTATGAAAAAGGAATATAATTTTTAAGCAGAATTTAGATATGAATCATTCAATTCTCTTAACCATTCTCTACCTTTTAATTCAATTTGTGAGACAAAATTGTTTGAGCTAAAATTTAAGACATCTTCAAATTCTTTTACATATATCTCAAAGAGATCAGAATAATAATCGCAAATCACATTTTCATAGGGTTTAATGCGCATAAAAGGATTCAAAAAGAGGGTAATCGTGAATTGGCTAAAACAAAAGATAGTATGTATTTTTATGTTTGTGCCTTTTAATTTAATTCCGGCTAAATTTTCAATACAAATTTGGTCTGAAAAACGTTCCAACGCACAAATAAACATAGGTATAAGTTCTATATCAAAATTATTTTTCTTTTGTATGTCTTTTATATCCTTTTTTATAAAATATTCTAAAGCACCTTTGAATACTTCAAAAATGGCAATAGTTTTACCATCTTTATCAGAAATCATACATCCAATAAAAGGTGGCGCAGTATAATTAAAAGAAGATGACGCTAATTCCATCCATTTAGCATCTTCGTTAAAAAAATCTGTTAATTCAGTAGTTATTTCAATAGCTGCTTCAGTATTCATTTTTGCCATTTCCTCTGAGATTTAGTTATTATACAATTCAAATAATTAATTTATGTAAATTTCAAATAGTTGTTATTTAGATTTATAAGCCAGTCCCAACCCAACCTTTCTAAAAAGCAAATATCCTTAAAATTATATCTGAACTCTTCAAAATAATTTGTTAGGTAATTGTCTATTAAATTTTCAACGACATTAAAGCAAACTATTGGTTTTAAGAAGAAGATTATTGTAAATTCATTTTGGTAGAAAAGGATATGCATTTTAAAATTTGAATTTTCTATTTCAATATTGGGAATATTTTGAATAATAATATCTTCCGATAATCTTTTAAAAGCGCAAATATAAGTTGGAAAGGTGTCTATATTAACATTTTCCGCGTTACTTTCTTTTTTAATAATGTTTTCAAGAGCTCCCTTAACAATTTCAAATGTAACTAAAGTTTTTCCGTATTTATCAGAAATCATACATCCAATAAACGGTGGGATTTTTTCGTTTGAAAAATCGGAATCAATATCCATATAATAATTTTCCTCACAATAAACATAACTTTCAGTTATCATTTTTTTAATTCAACTATTTATTTTTTTTATTGAATTACAAAAGTAGTAAAATATAAATTAATAACAAAAAGGAAAATGTGCGTACTTTTGACACACAATATCGATTTTTACACACAAAAAACAATAATTAATAATCTTTGAGATTTAAAATTTAAATCTTATTCCAATTGGTTTTAAATAACTAAAATAATACCATAAATCTAAGAAAAGCTCTTAGATAAGACTGAAACATTTTCTTTAAACAATAAAAAATAAAGTGATGAGATGAGAGAAGAAGATTTAATAAAATTGTTAGCGGGTATAGGTGGAGCAATTACATTAATTGAAACTATACTAAGTTTTAACGAAAGGAATGTAGATACTTCTAAAGTAATTTTAATAGTAATTTCAATTATTTTAGCTGTAATTGTTTTACTCAGTGTTCTCAGACCGGGTAATCCTGTACCTATGAATTGGCTATTATTTGTAGGATTAGGTATAGTAATAATTATATTTAGTAGCTTAGCTGGAGGAATATTAATCTTAGTTGCGGGATTTATTGGATATACAGAAAGATAAAATAATTATTAGCCGTTAAGGCATCAATTTTCCTTTTATTAATATTTAATAACTCTTAGCAATGTAAACAGTACAAGTTGTTATTTGGTACAACTATATTTAGGCGTGCTTTCTCTCTTTCCAAGTATGTATTGCTTGATTGTGACCGCCACCAGCCAGATTCTTTGGGAAATTGTTTGCTGTAAAAAAGGTTGGCTTAACCCCTTCAAGTGTTTCAGTCAATTTGCCCCCAATAGGACTACATTTGTACACGATGAGAATACCATTACCTCTCGGGTCATCTGTAAAGAAGTAAACATCAATAAGTCTTTCAATCTTAACTCGTAAACCAGTTTCCTCATAAACTTCTCTTACAGCCGTTTGAAGTGGATTTTCATCCACTTCTGCATACCCTGCAGGGAGATTCCAACATTCGCGAAAAGGGTCATTAGTTCGTTGTAGTAACAACAGCTTTTTATCTTGTTCTATGAGTCCACCTGCCCCCACTTTCAACTGGTCATAAGAAATACATTAGCACTTAGGACAGAATAGACGATATTTTTGCTCAACCTTTTTCCATTCAAGATCTATACCGCAACTAGTACAATATTTCATCAAGTTGTTTGATTAAAATCTATTAATTTAAATCCTTAATTCTTCCTCTTCAAGCATCTGTTTAACAGTGTCTATAACCCTAATACATAGGGTACTCCGATAATTAATCAGCAAGAATTTACAATATACTCTATAATTGAATACAAATTTATAGCTTTTAATTTAAAGGATTTGATAATAATTAAAATCATTAATTATAATTAATAGTAAACGATTTTATTTCAGTCATTAATTTTAAATTATCAAGCTTGTAAAATATATTTCTTAGGAATCTAAAAATTTCTCAAATAATTGACATATAATATCAAAATTTTATTTAAAAAGACAAAATTCTATAACGATACTTTAGATATATTTAAAGACAAAATCAGAATAACAATCTAAAGTTAAATTTAAATATATAAATTGACATTCGCTTTATAAGATTAAAAATAAAATTAAAATCTTTTATTAAATAAGAATGGACTCAAATATCATAACTCCTGCAAAACAATTTTTGAAAATAATTAGAATATTTTATGAGAATAAATTTGGACATATTTCAAATGAAAAATTTGCAAATGAAATTGGTATTACAAAAGGTATATTCGATCGTTATATATATCGAGACTCTCCTATTTTTGATAGTCTTAAAGGATCGGCCTTAGAAAAAATAATAAGGAATATTTTCGATAAAATCTCGGCTGGAATAAGTTGGATTGATGAAAAGGCATTCATAGATATCCTGTCCAAATATATTGAAGATGAGAAGAATTATATTCAAAAGAAAAATTTAAAGAGAACTCCTATTGGTAACCAAATCTTAGAATGGATCAATAGAAAATACAGAGAAGAAGATACTTATTATTCCACATTGGACTTTATAAAAGACCTATTGTATGAACTTAATATCCACCATTATGAATTGAGTATTTTTTTTGGAAAAGATGAGCGATATTTAGATGATATAAAACAGAGGATTAGAAAGCCGAATCATCAAAAATATAATCCTAATTTTAAATTCTCTCTCGAAAATTTAAAGATTTTGGAAAATAACCTTATAAATAAGTATGATGCAAAATCCTGTAGGTCTCTTTATTTTCTTGAAAGATATAGGACTATGAATGAAGATTTAAAAGAATATTCTGGTCAGCAATATCATATTTACCATCCAAATTTAAATGCACATTACTTTAAGTTTATTGATACTAAAGAAAAAGCATATTGGTTAGGATTTTTATGTGCTGATGGTTATGTTAGTAAAACAAGGTATGGCCGATTAGGAATTGGTTTATCTATTAAAGATAAAGTTCATTTGGTTAAATTTTGTAAAGCTATTGGTATGGATCCTTCTACAATAAAAGAGAAAGATGAAATTCTAAATTATAAAGGCAAGTTGGTAAAATATCGAATCGTATATATTGATTTTTGGTGTAAACCTATGTATGAAGAGTTAATCGAACAAGGTTTCAAATCTTTTCCGAAATTAATTAGTTATGAATTTTATTTATCTTGGTTATTAGGTTTGTATGATGGGGATGGTTTTCAAGGAAAAACTATGGTATGTTCAGCACATAAGGAAATTCTTGAACAAGTTAAAACATATTTTAATATAAAGTATGAAGTAAGAGAGTATTATTTTAATGGAGAATCGTATATTCGAAATTCTGCGAATATAACAGAAATCATAGATAATAATACAAAAGTTAATTCTTCTTTAAGATTTTTGTATATATTAACTCTAGGAGCAAGATTATTTAATAAACTGATGAGAAATTTTAATAATAGTCTAGAAAGAAAAAGAAATACTTTTAATGAGCTTAATGAATCACTTGAAAAATTAATTGAAGAAGTCGTCTCAGAAGATATTTTACAAGAATTAATTAATACCAATCAAAAAAATGAATTAATCGAAAAATTAATCACAACAGAATATGCTTTAGATAAGTTAATAGATGATTGGGATTTAAAACGAGATTGGAATGTAAAATAATAATCTTAATTTATTTATATCAAATAAAATTAATTAATATAAATCTAATAACTCTTGGCAATATACACTGTACATCCAGCAGGTTTACCACAAATTAAGCAGGTTGCAAATTCGTTTTTTTCGTCATCAACTCGCTTTCCGCGAACAAAACCCTTAATATCTTTTTCGACAATCTCAGCACAATGTTCACCATCCATATCTATTGAACAAAAACCACAACATACAATTTTTCCATTGTTTATTGCTTCAATTGCTGCGTCCTTCTCATATGTCAATTCAATTTGCGATTCGAAGTCGATCATAGACTTTTCTTTAATTTCTTTAG
>Ga0209121_10003059_pt1 | contig 16422 bp, 26 predicted proteins | sample Cruoilmetagenom3_FD_187292 | JGI IMG/M metagenome (GOLD analysis project Ga0209121, IMG submission 187292) | Oil polluted marine microbial communities from Coal Oil Point, Santa Barbara, California, USA - Sample 3 (SPAdes) (version 2) | ecosystem: Environmental > Aquatic > Marine > Oil seeps ... | reverse complement strand
TGTCATTTCGACCAACGGGAGAAATCTTATCTTTTCAATAGGCTGCAGAATAAAGATTTCTCGTTTCACTCGAAATGACAGGCCGGAGGGACTTTTTACGAAAGCATCATATATACTGTAAATTATTTCGCATCCCTCAATATCGGATATCTTCAAACGTCGGCTATTTTCACCTTTAGCCTGTTTCAATTCCAGTCTGCACCCGAATTACTTTTTCTTTCTCTTGCCAACAACAGACCTTCTCGGCCCCTTTCTTGTCCTGGCATTTGTGCTTGTTCTCTGCCCCCTGACGGGAAGACCTTTTCTGTGTCTGAGCCCACGGTAAGAACCTATATCCATCAAGCGCTTCACAGACATATAGATATTTCTTCTTAAATCCCCCTCAACCTGATGCTTTCCATCAATGATACTTCTTATGGATGTTACTTCCGAGTCTGCAAGATCATCGGTTCTTGTATCAAAATCAACTCCCGCCTCTTTAAGTATCTCCATCGACTTAGACCTGCCTATACCATATATATAGGTCAAAGCAATTTCCATCCTCTTATTCTTAGGCAGATCCACACCTGCAATTCTCGCCACTTAGTATCCTCCTCATGAGTTATATTCAGAAGCTATAATATCGCAAAAATGCAAACCAGGCTTTATTTTTTATCCCTGGCGCTGCTTATGCTTTGGATTCTCACAGATAACCCTGAGTACCCCGCGTCTCTTAACAATTTTACATTTATCACACATCTTTTTAACGGAAGACCTTACTTTCATAACACTGTTATCCCTTCATAACGAAAATCGCTCCCCGGATTCACGTTAAATAGTGTCCATCCAGGAATGAAGATTTTGTTCAAGATCAAGGCACGCGAAACAAACAAACACAGGCATATATTTGATATTCCGAGAATCATTTTTTGAGCATAACACAGATATTGGGCAAAAAGACCATCTATGATGGATGGACACTAAATATCGCGCCTATTTCACCCTGTATACAATCCTTCCTCTCGTCAAATCGTAAGGAGAAAGTTCCACAACCACCTTATCGCCAGGCAATATCTTGATATAATGCATCCTCATTTTTCCCGAAATGTGGGCAAGAACACGATGCCCATTTTCCAGCTCAACCCGGAACATGGCATTCGGCAGCGGTTCAACCACCTTTCCCTCGACTTGTATAGCTTCCTCTTTTGCCATAAAAATATTTATCCTCGCACAAAAGGCAAAATCGAGATGGCGGACATCTAATTTGTAATTGTGTAACGACTGTCCCTACGCCACTTCACTCAATATCACAGGACCATTCTCCGTAATTGCCAAAGAATGTTCAAAGTGAGCCGAAAGCTTGCCGTCAAATGTCACTGCCGTCCAGCCATCGTTCAATACCTTTATCTTGTATGTTCCTTCGTTCACCATCGGCTCTACCGCAAAAACCATACCAGGTTTTAGCTTAATGCCCCTTCCCCGCACCCCAAAATTGGGGATCTGAGGATCTTCGTGAAGGCTTTTTCCTATACCGTGGCCCACAAAATCTCTCACCACAGAAAACCCTGCAGCTTCAACTTGCCCTTGTATAGCAGCGGAAATATCACCCAACCGATTCCCTGCCCTCGCCTCCTCGATTCCACAGTAAAGCGCCTTTCGGGTTGTGCCAATTAATCTTTTCGCTATATCGGAACTCTTACCTACAGGGATAGTTATGGCGGAATCGCCATAATATTCATTGTAACATACCCCAAAATCGAGACTCACTATATCTCCTTCCTCTAACGCTCTATCTGACGGCATTCCATGAACCACTTCGTTATTGACAGATACGCACAGGGAAAAAGGATACCCCATATACCCTTTAAAGGCAGGTTTGGCGCCTCTCTTCAAGGCAAGTTCTTCAGAATATATATCCAGCTCTATAGTTGTTATACCGGGTCTTATCATCTCCCTCAATTCACTCAAGATATCGGCTACAATACCATTACTTGCCTTTAGCTTTTCAATCTCTTCGGGAGATTTCAAGATTACCATTATTTTTAGCCCGCTATCGTTTTCTGCCTATCCGGCCCTTTTTCATAAACCCTTCATATTGTCTCGTCAGCAAATGTGACTCTATCTGACCAACCGTATCAAGAGCAACACCGACGATAATAAGAAGCGCTGTCCCGCCGAAGTAAAAAGGCACATTAAACTGACTGATAAGAACACTTGGCAGCACACAGACTGCCGAGACGTAGATAGCTCCACTGAAGGTCAGCCTCGTCAAGATACCGTCTATATACTCCGCTGTTCTTTTACCCGGTCTTATGCCCGGCACATAGCCTCCATACTTTTTCATATTATCAGCCACATCTACGGGATTAAAAGTAACCGCGGTATAAAAATAGCAGAAAAATATTATAAACGCCACATAGAGCGATTCATACAGGAGCCTTCCCGGCATCAGGAGGTCCGCCACAATCTTCATCCAGGGATGTTGAATAAAATTGGCAATCGTAGCTGGAAACATTATGATAGACGAAGCAAAAATAGGGGGTATGACACCCGCGGTATTAACCTTCAGCGGCAAATGCGTCATCTGTCCACCATACATCTTTCTCCCGACAACTCTCTTTGCGTATTGAACCGGTATCTTCCTCTGTCCACTTTCGACAAAGACAACAACGGCGACAACAGCAATCATTAGCACGGAGAGGATCACTACAAAAAATATTCCCATCTCACCTGACAACAACAGGCGAAAGGTATTTGCGACCGCGGCAGGACCTCGACATACTATGCCGGCAAAGATTATCAGAGATATTCCATTACCAATACCCCTGTCTGTAATCTGCTCCCCCAGCCACATGATGAACGAAGTGCCGGCGGTAAGAGTGATAACGGTGATCAGCCGAAAACTCCATCCAGTATCAATCACTACCGACACACCCGTGGGCCCCGCCATATTTTCCAGTCCCACGGCAATACCGAACCCCTGGATTATACTTAAAAGAACGGTCCCGTACCTTGTGTATTGGGTTATCTTTCTCCTGCCGGCTTCCCCTTCCTTGGAAAGTTTTTCGAGATGAGGAACGGCAACCGTGAGCAGCTGCAAGATGATCGAGGCACTGATGTAAGGCATAATCCCCAGGGCAAAGACCGACAATCTGCTCAGCGCGCCGCCGGCAAACATATCAAAAAGCCCCAGAAGTGATCCTCTTGACTGTTCAAAGATAGCCGCTAAGGCCTCCGTATCTATCCCCGGCGTTGGAACATGGACACCTATCCTGTAAACAGCCAGCAGAAGAACAGTGAAAAGTATTCTCTTCTGAAGCTCTGGAATTTTCTGGATATTTTGGAACCCGCCTAACAACTCAGTTAACCTCTACCGAACCACCGGCAGCCTCAATTTTCTCTCTTGCCCCATGACTTATTCTGTCTACCTTCAAAAACAAAGGATAATCTATGGACCCATTGCCCAATATCTTGATTCCGTCTCCTCTTTTTTTAACAATCCCGCTGTTTATCATAGCATCTGAATCGACAATCGAACCTTCAGAAAACTTCTTTAACTGCTCTATGTTCACGATAACGATATCTTTACGGAAAATATTACAAAATCCTCTCTTGGGTAATCTCCTTGTAAGGGGCATCTGACCACCCTCAAATCCCAATCTTACTCCTCCTCCTGAACGAGAATTCTGGCCCTTCGACCCTCTGCATGATGTTTTCCCATGACCTGATCCAGTCCCGCGCCCCACCCTTTTTCTCTTTTTTTGGGAACCGTCAGGTGGCTTTAGCTCACTCAAGTTCATATCTGATTCACTCCTATCTCTTCGGCGGTCACCAGGTGAGCAACTTTTCTTACCATTCCCCTGATCTCTGGAGTATCGCCAAGCAAGACGGTTTTATTCAACCTTGCGAGTCCCATTCCGCGAAGCACCTTTCTGTGCTTTTCCGGTCTTCCTATGAAACTTTTTACCAGTGTTATCTTAAGCTTTTTTCCCACAATTTACTCCCGCTTATTCCCAAGGTTTCATTCAGACACTAGGACACCAAGGCACTAAGATCAAAAGTTATCGCAATATCTTAATAACCCGGAGTAATTAAACGGCCTGATGTTTACGGTTGCCGGAACGGATTTATCCGCCCAGTCTAACTTTCGGGTTTGACCTGTCTGCGCCGCGAGCATCGCGGCAGGCGGGTAAATCAAATCCCCGCAGTTTCTGATTTTACCCGAATTTATCGAGAAATAACAAATTATTCTTGTTGCCACCTTTGTGATCTGGCGGCTATAAGGAAACGTCAAATTTCAGAAAGGGTCTTTCCTCTCAGGGCTGCAATTTTTTCGGGAGCCTTCATCCTGCAGAGAGCATCAAGAGTTGCCTTGACCAGATTATGCGGGTTGTGTGAACCAATACATTTAGTCAATACATCATGAACCCCGGCAACTTCCAAAACCGCTCTTACAGCGCCTCCCGCTATGAGACCCGTTCCCTCCGATGCCGGCTTGAGGAGGACTTTCCCCGCTCCGGAGTGCCCTATGGCTTCATGGGGAATTGTTCTGTTTACTATGGCAACCTCAGTCAAATTCTTCTTGGCCCTTTCCATGCCTTTTCTTATCGCCTCCGGGACTTCATGGGCCTTCCCCAACCCGGCACCGACAAAACCATTGCCGTCACCTACAACCACAACAGCGCTAAATCTGAACCTTCTGCCACCTTTGACAACCTTGGCAGTCCTCCCGATAGCAATTACCCTGTCAAGAAGTTCAATTTCATCCATACCTTTTTACTCTCTACCCCTCAGAAATTTAAAATTCCAACCCCGCCACTCTGGCAGCCTCAGCAAGAACCTTCACACGCCCATGATAAAGGAACATTCCCCTGTCAAAGACAACTTCTCTTATATCTTTGGACAATAGTCTCTCTGCCACCAATCTGCCCACCTCCGCGGCAGCCTCCTTTTTCTTCAACGCCGAGAGTTTTCCCTTCAACTGTTTACTGACAGTTGAAGCCTCGGCAAGAGTTTCCCCCAAATCATCTGCAATTGCCTGCGCATATATATGCATTGAACTTCTGAACACAGAAAGACGAGGCCTCTCCCGAGTGCCGAAGATATTACCTCTCACCCTCTTCTCACGTTTACTTCTTCTCTTCTCTATCTTTTTAGATGCCAATATCTTACACTCCTGCTGATTTTCCAACCTTCCTTCTTATATGCTCACCCGAATATCTGATCCCTTTTCCCTTATATGGTTCAGGTTTTTTGAAACTCCTTATCTCGGCGGCCACTCTTCCGACAACCTCCTTATCTATACCTGAAATCGCTATTATCGCCTTCTTGTCAACATTAACGGAAATACCAGCAGGAATTTCATACTCTACAGGATGCGAGTACCCGAGCAACAATCTCAAGATATTACCATTCAACTCCGCGCGATAGCCGACACCTGATATCTCCAGAGTTTTCTCGAATCCCGCGGTAACCCCTGTTACCATATTTGCAATCAATGTCCTTGTCATCCCATGGAGAGACGCCGTTTTTTTATCATCAGAAAACCTCTTCACCATAATGACACCACTATCGGAAACTGCCTCAACCCCCCGGGGAATTTCCATAGACAAAGTCCCTTTAGGACCTTCTGCCTCAATTATAGGATTATTCTGCCTGATCTTCACCCCGTCAGGAATTTCTATGGGCTTTTTGCCAATCCTCGACATCTATAATTCTCCCAGTTCCGGAATATCTCTCAACTACCGCATTATTGGAGTCCGCCATGAAATATGGCTGAACCAGACCCACATCCAAATATCTTCCACCATAAAAATAAAAACTCCCTACACAAGCGGCGTCTATTATCTAAGTATGATTCACCATACATTGCAGAGAATCTCACCACCAACATTCGACTCCCTTGCCTTCTTATCGGTCATAACGCCACTTGATGTTGAAAGTATCGCAATACCATAACCATTCAAAACCTTCGGTATCTTTTCACTCTTTTTATAAACCCTTTTCCCCGGTTTACTCACTCTCTTTATCTCTGTTATAACCCTTTCATTAGAGTCAGAATACTTCAAATATATCCTTAATATTTCCCTTCCTCTATCATCCTTTTTAATATTATATCCACTTATATAACCGGATTCATTCAAAACTTTGGCAATATTTAAATTCATATTCGACAATAATACATTTACTCTCTTGAATCTCACCGTGTTGGCATTCCTGATTCTCGTCAGCATATCAGCTATTGGATCCGTCATCCCCATACTGCTACTCCTTCACATTCCACAATTTCTGTAAAAGTTGAGAACTCACCCGCAACCACACCCGGACAAGCCGAAAATTTGAAATATCAAAATAGAAAATTTAAAAGTAAAATTAAGGAGATTGTACAATGCAATGATATCTTAAAGAAACCGGCCAGCCTTCCCATTTTACATTTTACATTTTAATATTTGATATACATAGTTCCTTAACCAAATTCTTTTGCCATTTTTGCAAGAATTTTACGATTAAGGAACTAAGTTTGATCACTACCAGCTTGATTTTATCACGCCGGGAATTTCACCTGCAAGAGCAAGTTTTCTCAAACATATTCTGCACATATCAAATTTCTTATAATACGCCCTCGCCCTCCCGCATATAGGGCATCGGTTATATTGCCTGACAGAAAATTTATTTTTCCTCTTTGCCTTTGCAATTAAGGACTTTTTAGCCACACTTCACCTCCAACCTCAGTTTCTAAAAGGCATTCCCATAAATCTCAAGAGTTCCCTTCCCTCATTATCTGTTCCGGCCGAAGTGACAATTACTATATTCATTCCTCTGACGCTGTCAATCTTGTCGTAATCTATCTCAGGGAAAATAGCCTGCTCCTTAACACCCATGGAAAAATTTCCACTTCCGTCAAAAGATTTTGGCAAAATACCCCTGAAATCCCTGATCCTCGGAAGGGCAATATTAACAAGCCTGTCGAAAAACTCATACATCCCGTTCCGCCTCAAAGTAACCATACAACCTATTGACATACCCTTACGAAGTTTAAATGTGGCAATAGACTTCCGCGCCTTTGTGACAATTGGTTTCTGCCCCACAATCATGGAAAGCTCAGAAACAGCATTGTCAATTATCTTTATGTCCTGGATCGCCCCACCCAGACCCATATTTACAACGATCTTTTCAAGCTTCGGAACTTCCATCCTGCTTTTATATTTAAATCTCTCTATTAAGGCGGGAACCACTTCTTTCTCATAATGCTCTTTTAATCTTGCCATCCCTCTTCCCTCAGTCTAAGAGTCCGTAATGAAATAAGTATCACATTTATACATCTCATCTTCAGCCAATTCTCAATCGCAAAATCCTCAAAAGAGCCCTGCTGTTCCTGCGGTTTTGCTCACTCGCATCAACTAAACCCGATCCAAATCCGAGCACCTATGCTGCAGCGCTTATTTCATGACAGACCCTAATCGTCCAATATCTCATCACACCTTTTGCAAACACGCACCTTTTTGCCATCATCCAATATACGATATCCCACCCTGATGCCGGCGTTACACTTGTTACACATCAGCATTACATTAGATATATGCACGGAACCTTCTTTTTCTATAATACCACCCTTCCCCTGCGCATCCGGTTTCTGGTGTTTTTTTATAAAATTCAACTTCTCCACGACCACGCGGTCCCTCTTTTTAATAATATTAAGAACCTTGCCGGTTTTACCTTTTTCCTTGCCGGCAACAACTGCAACCATATCATCCTTTTTCAGCCGCGATCCTCGCATATCCAATCCCTCAGCATTCACGCTCACACGTTACAATCAATATCGCAAATGATAATTATTACAAGACTTCAGGCGCCAGAGATACTATCTTCATAAATTTTTTAGCCCTCAGCTCCCTGGCTACCGGTCCAAATATCCTTGTCCCTACAGGTTCCATTTGATTATTTACCAGTACCGCTGAATTATCGTCAAATCTAAGGTATGTCCCATCGGGCCTCCTCACCTCTTTCGCTGTTCTCACCACAACAGCCCTCATTACTTCACCCTTTTTTACCTTTGAATTTGGAATGGCCTCTTTTACCGATACCACTATTATATCACCAATACCGGCATACCTTCTTTTAGAACCTCCAAGCACCTTAATGCAACAGACCTTCTTCGCGCCCGAATTATCCGCCACATTTAACATGGTCTGCATCTGAATCATAAAAAATACCCCGACAAAATCACACTTACAGCCCTGAATAATTACCCGATAATTCGCTTAGCCTGCGCCTTGCAACTAAGAAAATACCAGGCGAAAGTCCAAATAGCGAAACTCCCGCAACCGCTCCCTGAACTACTTCGCCTTTTCCAGTATTTCACACATTTTCCATCTCTTTCTCTTACTCAAAGGGCGCGATTCCACAATTAACACCTTGTCGCCGATATCGCACTGGTTCCCCTCATCATTGGCGCTATACTTAGATCGTCTTCTTATATACTTATGGAATCTGGGGTGTTTAACCAGCCTTTCCGTCAATACAACGACCGTCTTGTCCATCTTGTTACTGATTACAACACCACTTATAGTTTTCCTGATACCTCTGTTACCCATAGCTACCCCTGAGTCTCCTTTTCTCTTGCGACTGTCTTTACGCGAGCCAAGTCCTTTCTGACATTTCTTACCGTAGCGGGAGAATTTAGCTGCCCTGCAGCATTCCGGAGACGGAGCCTGAAAAGCTCTTCACGGAGCTTTTTTTCTTTTCCCTTCAACTCGTCAATATTAAGATCTCTTATCTCTTTAACTCTCACCAAACATATCTCCTGAAAGAAATTTTGCCGGCATCGAAAGCTTGTGCGATGCCAATCTAAAAGCCTCACGTGCTACGTCTATGGAAACGCCATCTATCTCGTAGAGAATCATGCCGGGCCTTACAACCGCAACCCATTCTTCTGGAGACCCTTTGCCTTTTCCCATACGAGTCTCCGCCGGCTTTTTAGTGAGCGATTTATGCGGAAATATTCTAATCCAGATTTTTCCTCCGCGCCGTACATGGCGAGTTATCGCTACACGCGCGGATTCTATCTGTCTCGCTGTCACCCACCCACATTCGGTTGCCTGCAGGCCATACTTTCCGAAGGATATATTACATCCTTTTGTGGCTTTCCCTCTCATACGGCCTTTTTGCAGTTTCCTGTATTTTACCCTTCTCGGCATCAGCATAATTCAAAAACCCTTTGAATATTAAATATCAAAATACGATTCATTTTATTTTTAAATTTTTAATTTATCCGTCTTCTTGTCCGACAGCACCTCACCATGAAATATCAGAACTTTCACCCCCACAATACCGTAGGTCGTATGTGCCTCGGAAAAACCGTAATCGATATCTGCCCTCAATGTATGAAGAGGAACCTTCCCCTCTCGATACCATTCCCTTCTGGCCATCTCAGCTCCGCCAAGTCTCCCGGCACAGGCTACCATTATCCCCTTGGCTCCAAATTTAAGAGCGGACGTGACACTTCTCTTCATCGCCCTTCTGAAAGCCACCCTTCTCTCCAACTGAAGAGAAATATTCTCAGATACCAGTTGCGCATTTACCTCAGGTTTACGAACTTCAAGGATATTTACAACAGGTTCGCTCTTGACAATCTTTACTATATCTTTCTTGAGTTTTTCAATTTCTGATCCCTTTCTGCCTATAAGAATTCCAGGACGGGCAGTATAAATATCTATTTTAACTTTATCAGCGGCCCTTTCAATCTCTATCCTTGATATACCGGCATGATAAAACTTCCCCTTAAGATATTTTCTGATCTTAATATCCTCATGGAGCAACTCACTATAGTGCTTTTCCGAAAACCACTGAGAACACCACGTCTTATTGATACCCAACCTGAACCCAACTGGATTGACTTTCTGCCCCAAGCTTCTACCTCCTTACTTAATAGTGTCCATCCATAAATGAGGATTTTTGTTCAAAATCAAGGTATACGAAAAAAACAATCGCAGGCATATATTTGATATTCCGAGGATTATTTTTTTAGCATAACGCAGATATTGGAAAAAGACCATTTATGGATGGACACTTACTACGCCTCATCCAGTATGACGGTTATATGACTCATCCTCTTCTTTATTTTAGCCGCCCTACCCTGCGCCCGCGCTCTCCACCTCTTTAATGCCGGACCTTGATTCACATATATCTCTTTTACATAAAGTATCTTTTCATCAATATCAGGATTCTGGGCGGCATTCGCAATTGCTGATTTTAACACCTTCTCCACAATACCGGCAGCCTTTTTCCTCATTAAAGACAGTATCCTCCGCGCTTCGGAAATCTTCTCTCCCCTGATACTATCCGCCACTAATTTTGCTTTCTGCGGCGAAATACGGGCATACTTGCCAACGGCTCTTACTTGCATCTTCATAAACTCCAAACATCAATTTCAGCTATGACCTATAGTTTCTCCATCTCATAAAAGAGGATATCCACATTTCGCTGCAACCACAAGTTACATGGGTTATTTGCGCAACTTTGACTTTCTATCGCCTGCATGACTATAAAATACCCTGGTCGGAGCAAATTCGCCAAGCTTGTGCCCAACCATATTCTCGGTTATAAATACCGGAATGAATTTTTTGCCATTATGAACAGCAAAGGTATGACCTACCAACTCCGGGGTAATTGTAGAACGGCGAGACCACGTCCTGATCACAGATCGATCCCCGCCAACCTCGGCTCTCCTTACTTTTTCAAGAAGCTTTTCCTCAATATACGGACCCTTTTTAATTGAACGAGTCATCCATTAACCCCTTCTTTTAACAATATACCTGTCTGAACTCTTGTTTCGTCTTGTTTTATGTCCTTTAGTAGGAACTCCCCAGGGAGTCACAGGGTGCCTGCCCCCTGATGATTTACCCTCTCCTCCACCGTGAGGATGATCTACCGGATTCATCACCACACCGCGCACCTTGGGACGCCTTCCTATCCATCGCGTTCTTCCGGCTTTTCCAACACTTATATTTTCATGGTCAATATTTCCAACCTGCCCGATTGTGGCCTTACACTCCAACAGTATCTTCCTCACTTCCCCGGAGGGAAGTCGAACCTGACCATATTTCCCCTCTTTCGCCATGACCTGACCATAGGAGCCCGCGCTTCTGATCATCTGCCCCCCCTTGCCAATCCTTAGCTCCAGATTATGTATATGAGTGCCGAGGGGAATGTTTTTCAAGGTAATCGTGTTGCCGGGCTTAATTTCAGCCTTTTCACTGCTTACGACCATATCCCCAACCTTAATATCCAGCGGAGCAAGAATATATCTTTTCTCTCCATCAAGATAATGAAGAAGGGCTATCCTTGAAGACCGGTTGGGGTCATATTCAACAGAAGCTACCTTTGCCGGCACATCCATTTTCTCACGCCTGAAATCTATCACCCTTAATCTTCTCTTATGTCTCCCCCCGATATGTCTGCTGGTTATTCTTCCATTGTTGTTTCGCCCTCCCGTTCGACTCAAAGGACGCAACAAGCTGCCCTCCGGACAAGCTTTCGTGATTTCTTCAAAAGTTGACGCAGACTGGAATCTTCTGCCCGGGGATGTAGGTTTATATCTTCTAATTGCCATCTGTCTTAATCCTTCTAAACCTTAAACTTGAAACTCAAAACATTAATTAAATTCCTTCGTAGACTTCTATGCTGTCACCGGGAGCAAGTGTAATTACAGCCTTCTTCCAATCGCTTTTCTTGCCCATAATCTTCCCCACTCTTCTCTTCTTGCCGTGCATATTCATCGTGCAAACATTTGTAACCTTGACCTTGAACAGCTTTTCAACGGCACTCGCAATCTCAATTTTATTTGCCTTGCGATCTACTTCAAAAAAATACTTATTCGCTTCATCCTTTGCAAACGTACTCTTCTCCGTAATAATCGGGCGCTTCACAATCGTATATATATTCATCACACAAGCATTGCCTCTTCAATCTTCTTAACCGCCGGCTCTAACAGGACGAGATTATCATACTTCAGCAGATCGTAAACATTAACACCTTCCGACCTCACCATCTTCACTCCTTCAAGGTTTCTTGAGGACTTCTCCAGCACAGAATCCGACCTGTCAAGAACAAAAAGAACTCTTTTCAATCCAAATCTGTCAAGCGCCTCTTTAAACTTCTTAGTTTTTATCTCCTCCATGGGAAAACCTTTGAGAATTAAAATTCTTTCCTCTCTAACCTTCATGCTAAGGGCGGATATCAAAGCCGCTTTCCTGACTTTTTTCGGAACCTTGTAGGAATAATCCTTCGGTTTGGGACCAAACACGACCCCGCCACCTCTCCAGATGGGGGAGCTTCCAGTCCCTGCCCGCGCCCTCCCTGTCCCTTTTTGACGCCACGGCTTTCTGCCTCCTCCTCTCACATCGCTTCTGCCCTTCGTTGATGAGGTTCCTCGCCTCCGGGACGCCATATGCATCCTTATAACTTCGTAAATAAGACCCTTCTTTATCTCTGCGCCAAAAACAGAATCACTGAGTTCTATTTCAGAAACCCTATTATTGTTAATATCATAAACATTTAAGATCGACATCTTGCCACTCCAGTATAAACTTAACCACGCTTTTTAATCGAACTCTTAACGAAAACAATGCTGTTTCTACTCCCCGGAACCGCCCCTTTAACCAAAATCAAATTCCTTTCCGGCATTACATCTGCAACAATAAGATTTTGTACGGTCTTTCTCCTGTTACCCATATGTCCGGGAAGTTTCTTGCCTTTAAAGACTCTTGAAGGATACGCGCTGGCTCCCATGGATCCAGGAGCCCGATGAAACATGGAACCATGGGTTGCCCTGCCTCCTCTGAAACCATATCGTTTCACTACACCCGCAAAGCCTTTCCCTTTACTTTTTCCAACTATATCAACAAACTCGCCTGCTTCAAAAATATCAGCTTTCAGTTCCTGCCCCTCTTCATAATCAGTGGGTGAGATCGTTCTGAATTCCCTTAATATCTGAAAAAAAACACTGCCTGTCTTCCTTAAATGCCCCTGTACCGGCATTGTAACATTCTTCTGTTTCGTCCGTCCAAAGCCCAGCTGCATGGCATCATAACCATCAATCTCCCTGGTCTTTTTTTGAGTGATCACACAAGGCCCCAACTCGATGACTGTAACCGGAACAGTTATACCATCTTCTGAAAATATCTGCGTCATCCCCAACTTCCTGCCTATTAGTCCTTTTTCCATATCTGACAATTCCTAATATCTAAACTCTATTTCCACAGGCATCATATGATAAAAAAGAGAGACGGATTTCCAGGAAAATCCGTCTCGATACATTTCGATAATTACAACTTTATCTCAACATCAACACCGGAAGAAAGATCAAGCTTCATAAGAGCATCCACTGTTGCCTGTGTCGGCTCAATGATATCAACCAGCCTTTTGTGCGTCCTTATTTCAAATTGTTCCCTCGACTTCTTATCGACATGAGGCGACCTATTGACACAGTATTTTCTTATTACTGTGGGCAAGGGTATTGGGCCGGCTATACGAGCGCCTGTTCTTCTGACCGTATCAACAATATCTTCTACAGATCGATCCAGCAGCTTATAATCATAGGCCTTAAGACGAATTCTTATTTTTTGATTTTCCATCATTCTATTATTTCACTCACAACACCCGCGCCAACGGTTCTGCCGCCCTCACGAATAGCGAACCTGAGCTGCCCTTCCATAGCAATAGGCATAATAAGCTGAACCTCAATGTTTACATTATCGCCAGGCATAACCATCTCAACACCTTCCGTAAGCGTGACAACCCCTGTTACATCTGTCGTCCTGAAATAAAACTGAGGACGATAACCTGAGAAGAAAGGCGTGTGTCTCCCGCCCTCTTCTTTGGTCAGCACATAGACAGCCGCCTTAAATTTTGTATGGGGAGTAATAGAACCGGGAACCGCTACAACCTGCCCTCTTTCAACATCTTCCCGTTTGGTGCCCCTGAGAAGCACGCCTATATCATCACCCGCCAGCCCTTCGTCTAATGTCTTGCGAAACATCTCGACACCGGTACACACCGTCTTAATGGTTGGCCTGATACCTATAATCTCCACTTCATTCCCCGTTCTAACGATACCTCGATCCACCCTGCCGGTAACCACAGTGCCGCGACCGGATATACTGAAAACGTCTCCGATAGGCATTAGAAACGGTTTGTCCAGATCACGCACAGGTTCAGGAACGTACTCATCAACAGCATCTAACAACTCCCATACGGACTTAGCATCTTCGGAATCCGAATCGTCACTCTCAAGGGCATGAAGGGCTGATCCCCTGATAATCGGTATATCGTCACCAGGGAAATCATATTCATTCAGGAGATCCCTCATCTCAAGCTCCACAAGATCAAGCAGCTCGGGATCATCAACCAGATCAATCTTGTTCATATAGACCACGAGATAGGGAACCTGAACCTGCCTCGCCAGAAGGATGTGTTCTCTCGTCTGGGGCATAGGCCCATCGGATGCAGCCACTACCAGAATAGCGCCATCCATGTGAGCCGCTCCGGAAATCATGTTTTTTATATAGTCAGCGTGTCCGGGACAGTCAACATGGGCATAATGTCTCTTTGCCGTCTCATATTCCACATGGGCAATATTGATCGTCACACCCCTTTCTTTCTCTTCCGGGGCATTATCGATCGAATCAAAAGGCATATATTCCGACAATCCTTTTTTGGCCAGATGTTTCGTAATCGCAGCCGTCAATGTTGTCTTGCCGTGATCCACGTGACCTATCGTGCCTATATTTAGATGCGGCTTTGTTCTCTCGAACTTCTTCTTGGCCATCTCCCTTACCCCCTTAAGATAAAATAATTGGTTTCCTTATCCCACCTTTTTAATGCCGTGTCAATTTAAGTTTTTCTCAATTATCTCCTTCGCTAACCGCTCAGATATTGCGCTATAATTAAGAAAATGCATCGAATAGGTGGCCCTTCCCTGTGTCTTTGATCTTAAATCAGTCGCATAGCCAAACATCTCCGCCAGAGGAACCTCCGCGTTTATAGCCTCCAGACCAGGCCTCGACTCAATGCTGACAATCTTCCCCCTCCTGGATGTGAGGTTGCCGATTACATCTCCCATGTATTCAGCAGGAGCCACAATCTCAACGGACATAATCGGCTCCAGAAGCACAGGGTGAGCCTTTCTTCCACCATCTTTGAATCCCATCGAACCCGCTATCTTAAATGCTATCTCCGATGAATCGACTTCATGAAAGGAACCGTCAACTAAACTTACAACAACATCCACAACAGGATAACCGGCGATTATCCCCTCTTCCATTGCCTCAAGAACACCTTTTTCTGTTGCCGGTATATACTCCCTGGGAATAACCCCCCCAACAATTTTATTTCTGAATTCAAAACCCTGACCCGGCTCATTCGGCTGAATCTCTAACACCACGTGACCATATTGACCCCTGCCTCCTGACTGCTTGACAAATTTCCCTTCCGATCGAATGCGCTTTCTGATCGTCTCCTTGTAAGCCACCTGAGGATTGCCGATATTTGCTCCAAGATCAAATTCCCTCCTGAGCCTGTCAACGATAATCTCAAGGTGCAACTCCCCCATTCCTGAAATCAAAGTCTGGCCTGTTTCCTGGTCCACCTTGACCTTGAAGGAAGGATCCTCCCTGGAGATCTTTTGCAGAGCGCCATCCAATTTTTCTTCGTCTGCTCTTGTTTTAGGCTCTATCGCCACAGCAATAACAGGTTCAGGAAATTCAAGCATCTCTAATACCAATGGATGACCGGTATCGGTTATCGTATCTCCCGTGAAGGTCGAATTCAAACCAACAGCCGCGACAATATCACCTGTGCGAACCTCTTTGATCTCCTCCCTTTTATTGGCATGCATCTTAAGCAATCGTCCAATTCTCTCCCTTTTTCTTCTGGACGAATTGTATACATATGAACCCGCTTTCAAGGCACCGGAATAGACTCTAAAATAAGTCAACTGACCAACAAAAGGATCGGTTATAATCTTGAAGGCAAGAGCTGAAAACGGCGAATCATCGCCGGCGACTCTTTCAATATCTTCCCCGTCGAGACCCTTTCCAATCACGGGAGGCCGATCCAAAGGCGATGGGAGAAAATCCACCACGGCATCCAGAAGAGGCTGCACGCCTTTATTCTTGAAAGCAGAACCACACAGAACAGGTATCACTTTCAGAGAAAGTGTCTCTTTTCTGACAGCCCTTGTTATTTCTTCATATGAAAGAGCTTCATCATTGAGGTATTTCCCCATGAGTTCCTCGTCATAATCGGATAGGCTCTCAATCAGTTTTTCTCTATATTCACGAGAGGCATCCCTCATCTCGGGGGGGATTTCACCTACCCTGAACTCGCTTCCAAGGGTATCCTGGTCATAATAAATTGCCCGCATACGAATAAGATCAACAACCC
>Ga0209121_10003058_pt1 | contig 16422 bp, 11 predicted proteins | sample Cruoilmetagenom3_FD_187292 | JGI IMG/M metagenome (GOLD analysis project Ga0209121, IMG submission 187292) | Oil polluted marine microbial communities from Coal Oil Point, Santa Barbara, California, USA - Sample 3 (SPAdes) (version 2) | ecosystem: Environmental > Aquatic > Marine > Oil seeps ... | reverse complement strand
GCAAATTCGTCCAGCGCTTCCCCGGTTCGACCACGGTGAAATGGGGGTTGAGGTAGCCATCCTCAGCCTGGGCGGATAGGATGCGGTTCACCACGTCTTCCACTCTGGCTTCTAACGCCGGATCGGGATGGTTCATCAGGCTGTAGCAGGCGCCTTCCAACCACTTGGCGACATCCGAATCCCAGAAGACATGTGGTTCTGGCTGGTGACAACCTGGAGTCCAGTCAAGGGCATAAGCATCCAGGCGTCCAGTATCCGTTAGCTGTTGATAAACAGCCTCCAACCCATGCTCACGGTTGGCTGCGATACGCGGCGCCCAAAAAGTATCTGATAATGTGACCTTCGTGAAAGAAATCGGGGTCCGCCTCAATTTGTCCATGATTTTCCGTGTTTATCCACTGCAAAGGTTTCTCCCAGTGTAGTTAAATCATAGTGCCAGGACCCGGTTCACAGGCTCCTGGCTTGAATGCAACGCAACATTGCTCAGCAACCAATCCGGAAAATCATCCAATTGCTACGGATTGATGATATCCGGCGTGGAACTGTCACTACCCTGCTGTACTTTCTGCCTGATTCGGCGTGGTCCTCTCCTTGACCCCGAATAAGGCCAGGGTCGAGATCAGGAACAGCAAACCAAAAATACTCATCAAAACAGTGAAGCCAACCCCATCCCCAATCGGTCCGCCAATGTAGGCACCGATCGCGCCGGCACCAGCTCCTGCCAGGTTCTGGATGCCGAGGTAGCGCCCAGCTTCTGCTTTGGGAACCAGGGCTGTCCCCAATGCCCAGCTAGCGGAATAGAAAAAGCCAATCGCGATCCCCACCAGCAGCCCACCGATGTAAAGCATCAGCATGCTGACAGATGTGGTCACGACAACGGTACCGATTGTGGCTAAAACCCCGCTGAACGCACACACGGGCTTGCGGCCGAATTTGTCCGTTAACCAGCCTGCCGGGATGCTGGAAATCAGGATCGCCAATCCCACATACATCACCAGCTTGGCAGTGGGTCCGGCAGCCGCGGCGCCTTCCAGGTCAGGGAAGCGCTCCTGGAGAAAGTACAGCACAAAGCTGGCCAGGTTGGTTGACCCAACCAGGAACGCCAGGCGGTTGATCACCCACCATGTGAACGAAGTTTTATCACCGCCCTCCTCGCCGCCCAGGCTGATGCGAATACTCGCCCATACGCCCACCACAACAGCCAGGATCATCCCCAGCACGCCCATAGCAACGGTGATGATCAAAGCCGTCATATCAGGCAAACCCACAGCCTGGCTGTTGACAAAATTCACCAGCGCGCCTGAGCCGAGGATCACCACGGTGAAGGCAACGGTCATACCCAACAAGCGCAGGATCGGCTTCCAATCAAAAGAATAGGGAGGCTGCTTGATGGGTTTCTCCGGCGCGAACATAGCCAGCGCCGTGCACACCAAGACCACACCGCTCAGCACCAGCAGGGCGCCCCACAAGTTGCCGCTCTCAACCAGTTTGGTGATCACAAAGGACACAAAGATCAGCGGTGCAGGCAGTTCAAAAAAGGCTTTAAAGCCGGCGAAGATCCCATGCTTGGATTCCGGCACGATATCCGGGATTAAACCCTGCACAGCGGCATGCCCGGTATTGGAAGACAGCATGGAGAGGATATAGGCAGCGAACAAAACCCAATACCCTATTGCCCCTTCCAGGGTGGCTGCGATCACGCCTATCCCGAGAAATACCAGGATCTCTGTGATGCCGCCGATTAAAATAAAAGGTCGGCGGCGGCCCAATCGTGAAGTGCTGCGATCAGATAGCACCCCAACCAGGCCCTGAACCAGCACAGCAATCATCAAAGCCCATAACCGCAGGTTGCCATAGGCTGCCCCCTTGACCTCATCCCCCATAAAAATTTGCACCAGAAGCGGCAGGACCAGCGGGGTCAGGGTCTGTGAGCGAGTTGTCAGGGCAAAATAAAAAATATTGATCGTTATATAGTCATACCAGCGGATTTTTCTTTCCATTCTTCCTCCATATTTACATGAACAGGATGAGTCAACTGTAGTGAACTGTCTTCAGGGTCATTCTAAAATTAATATGGCGTAAACATCTAAAATAAAGGTCAGGGTGTTCCCCTTCAATATCATGGGGGTTTGCTGATCTGGCGAGAGCATCCTGGCGGTCACTGTTGAATCAAATTGAACGCTGATCTCCTGGGGGTGGTCGGCATAATTCATCAGGTGAATCTGCTGATGCTGATCTTTTTGCCAGCATTCGATCAGGACGGGCTGCAGCGCTCTGACGCGGGGATAGATGTCAGTGGGCAGAATTGCTATCAAATTTTTAATTGAACTTTGGCTAGGAAGGTCGAATAGTGAGGTTTTGAGGACAAAGTGAGATAGATTCAGGGCATCCATGACCTTGCGCGCAAGCTTGCTGGCATGATAGGCGCGCAGTAAGAACAGCCCAATTTTTTCAACAAGCGTATGCCAGACCCCGCCACGTGCGACGACGCTCTGCTTTTTCCAGGCCCAACCATCTAAATCTGGCACATGGATCTGGCGAACCTGGGCGTCCGGCAAGCGGATATTTCGCTGTGGCTCAGTGAAAGTCAGCAGGGCGGTGAGCCCCACGTCCAGATGGTCCTCCCGGACAACCTGCCAGGGGATCCCGGCAACCGTCAACACCTGGCTCGCAGCGTAGTAAACCGGCGCCAAGATCATCCAATCCCGCCACAAGTCCTCCCCGGGGTGCAGCAAGGCAATCTTTGCAGCGTTCTCCTGTCCTTGGTACAGGTCTTGATGGTCTTCAAGCCAACGGTGATAGGCACCGATCGCCTGATGCTGCGCGTGATAGGCGGAATCGGTGAGCAGGGTCATACACTGACCGTCGTTATACTCTGTCCCCTTGATGGTCATGCTGGCGCCGCAGGCGGCGGCTTCAGCGATGCCCTGCTGATGACGGCGCGGCGGATAAACTGGATCAAACCCGATCCCGGCGTCATAGGAAAGCACATTCAAGTGGGCTTGATCTCGCACAAATTCGCGGGTGTTGCGGATGGTGAGGGCGTTATTCGCCAGGCGCGGTGAGGGTTCTGCATCCCAGTGCGGCAAGGCAAAATTTTCCACCATGATCACGTCTTGAATCTTCGCCAGTGCTTCCATGTCAATCCCATGGATCAGGTAAGCGTTCCGCATGGTGACATCATAATCATTGGCGCTGATCGGCGCATCTGGTTTTAAGCTGTGAACTGTATCAGCCAATTCCTGGATAGTTTCGGTCACCCGGCTGGCACGCCAGCGCAAATATTCCGCAACGTCCTCACGACCTGGCAGGATCTTTTCGGGGATCGATTTCCCGGTCGCCGCATGGTATAAGGACTGGCAGCGATCGCAATAACACCCTGCCCCACCTAACCAGGCGCCCATCAAGCCGCTGGGTCCCTGGCCATACCACATATTATCAAAGAAAATCCCATCAGCGCCGCGCTCAATTGCCCCCTGGATCAGAGCTTTCAAATGCTGGAGCCACTCAGGATGCGTCCAATCCACCATGTACCGGCCTGAATAATAGTAAATTTTACGGCCGCGGGGGTCTTTGGCATACCAATCCTTCGTACTGAAACTCCCATCAAAAACGCAATTTGATGTCTGGATATAAGCAAACACCGGGGAGCCTGCCTGGTGGTAAACATCTGCCGCCCGGCGGAAGTCCTCCCAATCCTCCTCTTCAATTTCTGGTGGAAACCCCCAATCGTACATCAAGTGCACCCAGTTGCAATTGAGATCATTCACAACCAGTCCTGCAGCCGGCATGGCATGTGCTCCACGATGCACAGCTTGGTTCACAGGATAGTTCATAAACTTGATTTGATTCATCCGGATCGTTCCGGGCCCTCCCCACAGGTAAATTGGACGGTATTTTCCAATTTCAAATGAAGACTCCAAAATATTCTCCGTTCTCTCCCTGTAAAAGGGCTGCTGCAAAAATGGCTATTTCAGAATAAGCAGAATCTTGTCCCGCTTGCCCCTTCTCTAAAAATCGTGCAGCAAAGATCCGGTTGCATCGCGATCAATTTCCCAGGGATAGACAATGAAGGCGTCAGTGATGGCAGCAAAGTAGTCCGGTCGATTGGTGCCAAACATGTTGCGGTAGGGATTGAAATGCAAAACGCAGGTGTAAGGAAAACCACCTGCTGCTGAAACGCGATTTTTTACCGATGTAATCGTTCGCCCGGACCCCCAAACATCATCCATGATCAGGATTCGTTCCCCCTGCAGAAGTTCATCTTCTGGAAACATTAGAAATTTTGGCCAGGCCAGCAAGCGTGGGTGCGTCATATCCTCTAATTCAGAAGGGAAATCCACGGCGGCAATTAAGAGTTTTTGGATGTCCATTGCTTCTGCCAGCATACCGCCCGGTACAATGCCGCCGCGCGAGATCATGATCATGCCGTCAAAAGTCAAATCAAATTGAGGTAAAAGATGATCGATCAATTTATCAACATCTATCCAGGTAAGTGCTTCTTTTCTTGGTTGCATTTTATCGTTCCTTTTTATTTGAAAATGACCTGCTGATAGCCTTCTCCAGGATATCAGGAGTGGTCACCAGTTCATCAGTTTTTTCATGCCGGGCTTTCTCTGTCAACCGGACCCACTGGTATAAAGCTGTGTGATAGCAGGCACGTACAAAGGTGCTGAAAGCGATCCCCAGGGAGGTCAGACCTCCCGCGGTGAATAAACCAACCATGGCGCCAATGACCCTGCTCCTTCTGCTGGACGTCATCGGATCGGCAAATCTTAACCCAATCAGAAATGCGCCCACGATCCCAACCGCCACGAGGAACCACTGTACAAGATTGGCTATCCACCTGACACGGATAAACCCGGGGCGAATCCGTAAGGCGTTATCGTGAAAGATTGCCTTAGCGCGTTCAAAACCCTCTCGTAATGTGCGATTCTCGATGATGAGGATCGGCTGAATCAGGGGCTGTGCATCCAACCACGCCAGCGTCTGTTGGTTCAGATTGGAAAATACCCCCTGCACAGCAGCAATTAAATACAATCCTGGGATTGATAACACCAGGAGTAATATATCCAACCAATGCGTGATGAAGGAGGCTGGTTCATGGTCTTCCTCAATATACCGATCGCTTTGCCCACTGATTGAATCAAACGCCTGGCATGTACCCAGGGATGTCAGCTCTCCCCATACCAGCATACTGATCAATACCAAAACACAAATCAAACCAATCAGGAGCATGCCAATGGGTCGCAAGTCGATCAAGCCTACCACCAGCACCAGGGGAATGAGCCAAATGACCAGTAAGTTTAAATGTCCCAGGCTCAAGTACATCCACGGCTTCTGGAGGTCTTCATTTTCCCGGGCAAGTTTAAAACATTGGCCGATAAATCGAAATGCATATTTAAAATTCTGCACGTACGGATCCTGCCATCCAAAGAATAAAGGCTATTCCTATTATAACGTGTGGTTGAAATCAGTGTGTTACCAATTCGCAGCCTGGTAAACATGGCTTACAACAAGCTGGATGGGTCAACTTCCACAATCCAATCCGGAAAACGGAGAGCTCTCAGCATGTCCGCAGGATTCGGACCACGCAATATAATCTGCCAGCGATACTGCCCCGACAATCGGGAAAAGAAGCATGGGACAGGACCTATCATCTCGGTCTGAGGGCTGACCTCATCAATCAATGCTGAAAGCTGTTCAGCCATCCTCCTGGCGCTGTCCTCCGCTTTCGCTGCATCGTAATGCCGGTATTCCAAACGAACCAGGCAGGTGAAAGGTGGGTAGCCCAAATCGCGCCGATAAACCATCTCTTGTTGATAAAATGCATTGAAATCATGCCGGGCGGCAGCGGAGATGGCATAATGGCCAGGCATATAAGTTTGCAGCACAACCCGCCCCCCCAGTGGACTTCGACCCGCCCTGCCCGCCACCTGGGTCAACACCTGAAATGTCCTTTCCGTGGCGCGGAAATCCGGCAGGTTCAGACCAATATCAGCCAGAATCACGCCCACCAGGGTCACCAGGGGCAAATCCAGCCCTTTTGCCAGCATCTGGGTGCCGATCAGAATATCTGCCTCCTGGTGGCTGAAGCTGCCCAGGATGCGTTGATGTGCGCCCTTCTTCCGGGTTGTTTCTGCATCCCAGCGCAAACTTTTAGCCCGGGGAAATAACTCATGCAGCACCTGTTCTACCTTCTCCGTCCCTGTCCCCAGCTGCCGGATCCGCCTTCCACCGCATTGCGGGCAGGTCACAGGAACCTGGCGCCGATAGCCGCAGGTATGACACAGCAAGCCGTTTTCAGACCGATGATAGGTGAGTGGTTTGTCATCGCGCGGGCACCGAACCACGTAACCACAATCACGACAGAAAATATAGGTTGCTGACCCGCGCCGATTGAGGAATAAAATTGCTTGCTGGCCTCTTTCCAATACCTCTTCAATCGCGGCATGCAGTTCCCGGCTTAAGATACTGCGGTTGCCAGCCTGCAGTTCCTGCCGCATATCCACCACAGACACCTCTGGCAGGCCTAAATCCGCGGTCTGACCTTCACCCGCCTTTACAGGGAGGCTCATCCCCAAACGCTGCGCATGAAGGGCAATCGCGTCCCGATGTGCCAGGATGCGGCGCGGCAATTCAATGTGGGTCCAACTGCCGTGTACAGCCTGGTAATACTGGGTCACCCGGGGTGTTGCGGAACCAAGCAATATCACGGCTCCGGACAAACGGGCACTGGCCACAGCCGTCTTCACCCCCCGATAATAAGGCTGACTCTCTTGCTGATCATAAGAGTCATGATGGCATTCGTCCACAACGATCAATCCCAGGTTCTCCTGTGGCATAAAGAGCGCAGAACGCGGCCCAATCAGCACAGGCAGCTCACCCCGGCGTACCCTGCGCCAGGTGTCATAGCGCTCCCCTTCAGAAAGCTGAGAATGCACCACGCCAACCTTGCCTGGGAAGCGCGAGAGAAAACGCTGTACAGTTTGCGGCGTGAGCGAGATTTCAGGAACGAGGATAATCGCCCGGCGGCCCGCCTCAAGAACCGTTTTAACCGCCCGCAGGTAGAGTTCGGTTTTCCCGGATCCAGTGACGCCGTGCAGAAGAATTGGCTGGGTTGCCTGGCCCCCCAAGGAGTCTGCGATCCGGGCAGCGATTTGATGCCAGGCGTGGGTTTGATCCCGGGTCAACTGCGGGAAATCCTTCGGAATAAAGGTCCGGTCAGCCAGTGGATCCCGCCAAACCTGCACCCGTCGATACTCAATTAAATTGGTCGCCTCAAGGGCTTTTAGATCGCCATAATTGGCGCCTGTCTGTATATATATTTCCCCGGGTTTCATCAACCCCGATTGATTGGCCAGGAAAGTCAACACCCCCAGCCGGCGGACATGTACACGCTCAACCCGGCTGAGGGGAACCTCCAACAGAGGGATGTTATCCGGTGGGATGGCCAAAGCAACCTTCCGAACCATTTTTGGACCCACGCGCGGTTCTGGGAGAACCGACCGGGTGCTGACGATTCCAGCCCGGGAGAGTTTTTTCAAGGTTCCGCGCCAGGTCACATGCCGTAAATGGGCATCAATTTGGCGAGCCCGTAAGTCTCCCCGCTGCTGAAGCAGCCTAACGATTCGCTTTTCGAGGGGTGCAAGGGCATTCTGATCGATTTCTTCATCGCGATTCAAGCTGACCAGCGTATCGGTTCGCTGGCCCAAACCGGGCGGCAGCATCAGGCCAATACACGTGCCCAGAGGTGACAGTGTTTCTTCTGCCATCCACTGTGCCAAGGCCAATTGAGATGGTGTCAGCGCAGGTTTCTCATCCAATAATTCTTCCACAGGGCGGGTTTGGGCTACCTCAGGTATCTGGACAAAACCTAAAATGACCCCCTGTACACGCTGGTGCCCAAAGGGCACAATCACCAGGGAGCCCACCTGGACATGTCCCTCAAGCTCATCTGGCAGGTGATAATGATATGTTTCTGAAATTTGAGGAAGGTTGACGGCAACCTCAACAAAGGAAGGCATAAATTGATTTTACCCTGAACATCCTTCTCGATGTCGAAATGGGCATTGCCAGCCAGTGTAATTACAAAATCATTAATGGCCACCCTCACCTCGATCCTCTCCCTCAAGCTGATTGGCTTCCAGCCAAGTCAGCGAAGTGTAAAGGCTCAAGGGAGCCTTCTAGGGAGAGGAATTTGGAAATACACCAGTCTTTCCTGTTCTTCATGAAGAGACCGTATTGAAAGTCAAAATAATAAACCAAAATGGTCACTATGATGAGGGTCGAATGGAAAGTTTGGTTTCTATACGCGATAAATATCACCCATCTTTGGAGATCCCCGGGATTTTAATGTTACTTCTTCTAATCCAATTCCTTTGTAAATATTAAGTGCTTACATAATGAATTTTGTGTCAAGAAATCCCGGACATCATAAGCCTTCCTCTTTTTTCAATCACACTGGTGTCCCCACATAAGGTCCATCGAGACCTGGGTCATTGCTCTGCACAGGGTCAGGAGACCGTGCGCTAACTATGAAAAGTTATTCAACTTTACGATTGCCCTGCATTGCCAGCTATACAGATTGGGGTCATCTCTGGTAAAATAACGCTGAATTAAGAAAATAATCTTGAGCTGCATCTAACCATGTAATATCGTAAGATGCTCAATAGGTCCTACGCCGAAAATAAGACCGTCATTATTTAAGTTCAAAGTGACCCATTAAAATGGGTCGGAAAGTTGTTGTTTGAGGTTTGATACAATGCCAGTCCCCATCAAGACGGGTACGGTGCTGCGTAATCGGTATCAGGTCAAGAAAATCATCGGGCAGGGCGGTATGGGGTGCATCTACCTGTCCGAAGACCTGCGCCTGGAAGGCCGCCTCTGTGCTGTTAAGGAGGTGGAGTACGATCGCGCCCTGCCGGCTGAGATGCTCCAGGAGGCCCGCGATCAATTCCAGCGGGAAGCCACAATTCTGGCGCGTTTAGATCATCCCAACCTGCCGAAGGTCTCGGATTTCTTCTCCATTGAAGCGCGTGACTACCTGGTAATGGACTATGTGCCGGGAAAAGACCTGCGGGAAATGATGCTGGAAGCCAGCCAGAAAGGCGTGTTCTTGCCAGAAGATGAAGTTTTGGATTGGGCGAACCAGCTGGCCAGTGCGCTCAAGTACCTTCATACCCAGGACCATCCCATTCTTCACCGTGATATCAAACCCAGCAACCTAAAAATCACCCCCAACGGATTGATCAAACTTGTGGATTTCGGCTTGGTCAAATTACTTGCCCCAGGAGAAGTGACCATTACCATTCTTCAAGGGCAGGGGACCGCCCTGTATACCCCCCTTGAACAATACGGCGGCGACTCAGGCCACACCGATGCCCGCAGCGATATTTACGCCTTCGGTGCAACCCTCTATCACTTATTGACCAACGAAGCCCCCATCGATGTGCGCGATCGCTTTCTGAAACCGGGAAGCCTCCCCCGTATTCGTGATATTAACCCGGAGGTTAGCGTTCGGACGGAAAGAGCCATCTATTGGGCAATGCAGCTGCATCCTGAAGACCGGCCCAAAGATATCGATACATTTCTCAAAGCCCTGTTCGTCGAGGATGCGCCCATTTCCAAGCCTTTCCGATCAATCCCTCAGCGACCCCCCCTCTTAAACAGGTCTGAACGGGTCCTGATCGCGCTGGCCGGGTTCATGGTCGTGATCAGTTTCCTGCTGACCCTGCTGCGAAATTTTTAATGAAATTTTTTGAATATTGGGGGGATGAACCTATCAAGGTTTTTTGCGTTTTGGATAACGACCGTCGGTTCGCATCCACCAGACCAGGGCTATGATCCAACCCAGCAGCATTCCTGTCACAACCACTTCTAAAACAAATGTCGTGCCGGATTGTTCCATCCAGTTTTTTGTCCCTTCCAGTCCCAGATTCAGGTACGAGTACGCAACCAGGCCGCCAATGATGGCGCACAGCGCCGATCGCAGCCCCCAATGGGAGGACCTCCACCAAAAATAACCAATCAAATAGGTGACAACGCTGCCCAAAGCCAGCACAATGACGCCGTAGGCCCATTGCCCCAGAGTTGGATAAGTATTTCTGTCAACCGGTGCAGGTGTGCTGGTCGGTGAAGGCGTTTGTGTCACCGTGGGTGTAAGTGTGATGGTTGGCGTGGGAGAATTTAGCGGTGTGGGGGTATAGGCTAAGATTGAAGTGATCCCTTCAGAAGAAATATTGATCAGCAGGATCTCGGATTGATTAGCTGGTTCACTGGTCGCACTGACTTCCAAGCTCCCTGCTGCTTCTACGCGATAGTTAAAATAGGCAATACCAGATGTCGTCGTTGTTTCAAATTGCTGGGTGATATCAGGCTCCCCTGTTATTCGGAAATTGAATTGTACAACAGTACCGTCAGGAACAATGTTCTGATTGTGATCATATATCTGCCCGGTTTGAATAGAAAGGGTATCGCCGATATTGAATCTTGGCAGCGGCGTTGGCGCTGGTGTTTGTGTTGTCTCTGGCGTCGGTACCGGCGTTTCTTCTTCCAGCTCTTCTTCCTCTGGCAAGACCAGGCTGAGGGAAATAACCTGATCGGGGTGTGGGGAAGTAGCCTGAGCCAGATCATACCCAACAGCATCCAGGGAGATCGGCAAGGCTCCGGGAGGGTCCAGCTCTTTCATCAGCACCCGGGCTGCAACATCAAAAGCAGCCGGAGCTTTACTGTAGAGGGCATAGTAAGCAGTGATCTTGGCAATATCAGTCGCGTCCAAATAAGTTGGGGAATTCAAGGCAAACACGATCACATTTTTCCCCGCCAATAAATCTTGACGTTCTGTTAAGATCCGCTGCAGGGCATTCGAGTCGGGATAATCCGGGTCAACATCAAGGCAGTTAAAAATGACCCAGTCGGCTTCGCTTAAATTCTCAGGTAAGAACTCAGTAGTTGTATCCTCAACATTATCCAGGAGATCAGTCAATTGACCAAACGTATAGGAAGACAGCCTGTTTTCCAGGATCTGACCGCCAACATCGGGTCCATAAAGCCTGATCAATGCATTTGCCAAATCATTATTTTCGATATTGTTGAACAGAGGACAATCCGAACACAGCTGTGTTCTTCTGACATCTGTGAAAATCACCATACCTTCATACCACAGGGGAGCAGAGGGCAAAATCGCATCAAGCTCCTGTGCAGACGGGCTGATCAATGTCACCCCGTTTTGGGCAACTTCTGAGGTGACATCCTGGGATTGGTCCAGAATTTCATTGGTGAGTTGGTGCGTATTCACATTTGACAGAGAAAAGGACTCATACAACCTCATTTTCGCTGCCAGAATTCGCTGAACAGAGGTATCCACCCGCTTGGCAAAGGCAGAGTCCTCGCGATATTTTTGAACAAGGAAATCAATGGTGGATATCAGGGTGGTATATTCATCCGGGTCACCGGTTGCCACCATCCCATCAATGTAGAGGATGTCATTGCCTGCCAAAAAGGCATTGCGTGCGACCGCTTTGGCATCGAAATTCGTCTCGTTTGGATCAAAGAAACGTCGCACGCCACCACTGCCGAGATTGTCACTGATTAACACCCCGCCATCCTCCCGCCAGGATGCAAACTGCGGCAGGTCGATGATCTGCTGCAGGGCATTGGAATCGAAGCTGATCGGACGGGTGGTGGAGCGGATCGTCCCCTGGAACCCCTGATAGCGGATGTGCGAGACCATCACGGCGTCCACCCGTCCCGAATCACTAATTTCAGGGGTGGTCACACTGAAATATGGAACGAGTTCAACCTGTTTGAGCTGCTCAAGGGATTTTTGAACCGTCGCCACTTCGAAACCCGTGGAGCGGTCCGAATTACCGGTACCAGGAAAATTTTGGGCGACAACCATCACCCTGTTATCACTTCCCACATGCACTCCGTTGATAAAAGCCCGTCCAATTTCACCAACCCAATAGGGGTTTCCACCAAAGGCATCGGCGCCTAATTCCTCAGCAGCCGTATTGTCTGCTGTTTCTAAAACATCCAGGCTAGGACCAAGATACAGATTAAACCCAATTTGTCTCAAGGTCGCCCCCAAAACCTGCCCGACCTGATCTGCTTGATTGATATCCCAGGTAGCGCCAATCGCCATCTGAGAAGGCAGGGTGGACAACCCGGCAAGCATTGGATTTCCTGGCTCACTATCGCCTACCCGATTCAGTCCAATATACAGCGGTATAAACGGCTCGACAGTATCATCCCCGGTTATTTCCCCGGACGTCACTAATGAAGAGGACTGCCATGCAAGTTCTTGCAGGGTTTGGATCATTTGCATTGTCTGTTCAAGCGTATTCTCTGCAGCAAAATTTTGATTTTCCGCCTGCAGAATAACGCCACCAATATCATAGTTTGTGATCAGATCGTAGATTTCGCTCTCTTCACCGACATCAACCCCATCGAAAGTTACCAGGAAGAGCTGACCTACTTTCTCTTCCGGCGTCATTACTTCAAGCAGACCTGTAAAATCGGTCTGACCGAGTACTTCTCTGCAGGTCAGGTGCGAACCAACCAGCACCACTACCAACAAAAGAAACAGGCGCAGGAGAGCCTTCCAAAGTTTCATGCGTCATTCTCCAAAACCTGGCGAGCACGGCGAGGATCATTGGTGATGATACCGTCCACACCCAACCCGGCTAATCGCAGTATTTCATCCGGTTCATCAACTGTCCAAACGTTGATCTGTCGTTGACGGGCATGCAGGCTTGAAACCAATTCTTGATTAACATCACTGAAATGAGGGTGCAGGCTGTCGTATTTGAATAGACGCCAAGCCCAGAAATTGGCTTTATGGGGCATAGTGATCACGCCCAGCCTGGTTTGAGGAAGTCTTGAGCGCAGCCGAGGGAGATTAAATGGGTTGAAGGATGAAAGTAAGACTGAATCCTCCAGACCATAGGTGCAAACCAAGTTTGCTACCTTGATTGGCAGGGCGTCAAAGATGGACGTGTAATTTTTCAATTCAATATTGATCAAGAATTGCCCCCCAAAGCGCTCAAATACCTCATCCAGTGTGGGCAGCTTTTCACCATCACCAAGTTCCAACTGCTTGAGTTGTGCCAGGGTCATGTCTTTCACCCTGCCTGACCCATTTGTGGTTCGGTCTACCGTCTCGTCATGGATGACCACAACCTGGCCGTCGGCTGACAGCATCACATCCAGCTCAATCCCGTCTGCGTCCTGTTCAAGGGCCAATTGAAAGGCTGCCAGGGTATTTTCAGGAGCATGCGCGCTGGCACCCCGGTGAGCAATAATCTTTGGCATGTTCATTTCTCTTCTCCTAACTGCCCGTAATTATAGCACGCCGCCTTCAGGAAGGTTACCCTGCCACGCCATGGGTTATCCGTGCCAGGTGACCGTGGATGAAGGCCTGGATTATAATCAAAAATAATGGAAAATCAATTTCTGGAGGTCATTGATGCCTGGAACCCTGTCCTTTTCTGTTGAAGCCCTCAAGACTTATGTCATTCGTTTCTTATCTACCCAGGGTGTCCCCGACATAGACGCCCGAATTGCTGCAGATGTACTGGTTTCTGCAGATTTGCGCGGCATTAACTCCCACGGCGTCATCCGTCTTCACAGCTACTATGGAGACCGGCTGAGAAAGCACCTGATCAACCCGACCTCGCCAATCAAAACCATCCAGGAAAGCCAGGCTACCCTGGCACTGGACGGCGGCAACGGATTGGGGCAGGTCGTCGCCTACCATGCCATGTCCCGCTGTATCGAAAAAGCTGATGTGTCTGGCCTGGCTGTGACCACCGTGCGCAACAGCAATCATTTTGGGATCGCAGGGTACTATGCCATGATGGCGCTGCCAGAAGATATGATCGGGATCAGCCTGACCAATTCCCGCCCGCTGGTCACGCCTACCTTTGCGCTGGAAGCAGCTATCGGCACCAATCCCATTGCCGTGGCCGTTCCCGCAGGGAAGGAGCGGCCCTATGTCCTGGATATGGCGACCAGCATTGTTCCCCTCGGTAAGATTGCCGTGCATCACAAAACTGGACAGCCTATCCCCGAAGGGTGGGGCATTGACAGTGACGGCGCCCTGACCCAAGACCCCGCAGAGATCATCCGCGGCGGCGCTTTGCTACCACTGGGAGGTCCGGCAAAATTGCGGGGGTATAAAGGCTATGGGCTTTCTTTGCTGGTTGACATCCTGTCAGGTGTGCTGTCTGGCGCTGCCTTTGGAAGAGATGTTGGACACCCGGACCGCCCGGAAAATGCTGATATCGGGCATTTTTTTGCAGCTATCAAGATTGAAAATTTCCGCCCCATCACGCACTTTAAAAATGATATGGACGAATACATCCGATCTTTGAAAAATCTTCCAAAGCTGCCGGGACAGGATCGCATTTATATTCACGGGGAGAAAGAATTCGAACAGGCAAAAATATATTCAGTGCAGGGTGTGCCACTTATGGAAGAGGTCGTACAATCCTTAACCACGGCTGGTGAAGCAGCTGGCGTTCCATTTGATTTAGAACCCATTAAATAAAAACACTTTACTAACGCTTCAAGCCTGGAATGATACGCGGTACTTCTTCCTGATAGCAGCGGTACTGGTCACCAAAAATTTCAAGCAACTTTCGTTCTTCGGGTATCGTCCCAAGTAGAAAATAAAGGGTGCTTGCGATAACAAAAGCCAACCCCGTGTCGGTCATCCAGGGGATCAGCCACAGGATGATCATGCTGAAGAAATACAGAGGATGCCGCACAAAACGATACATGCCCTTGATCACCAGGTCGCTTTCCCGCTCCGCTTCTGGATTGACCAGCTGGCGCAAACCCACAAAGGCGAAAATGTCGATATGCCTGAAATTAAAGGGGATCCCAACAAGAGCTAGCACCTGAAGGGCGCCGGTCAAGAACAGCCAGGGAGCAGGAATCTGCCAGAGCAAATGTGAAGGAAAGAATAACACCATTGCCAGGATTAGTGTCAGGGTCAGTACGGCTGTACCGATAAAGATCAAACGGTAATAGCGAGAGATTTTTTCGCCAAAAATCGCCTGGGCGTGTTGTTTCGTGGAAAACGCTGCCATCCACGAGTGAAAGAAGCCCCAGGTAGCCATAACAATGAAGACAAGATATGGATAGAAACCAAACTCGGTCATAAGTGTGACCCTCCTGGCTGGATACCATTCTAATGAATTCTATCGGATGAATCCAACCTTCAATTATTCTAACTCAGGGTGAAACAGGTGGGAGATAGAAAACCTTGTGAACCAAGAAACCTTAAAATATTAAACCCTGTCATAGAAGCGCTTGATTAATAGAACTTTTGTGCTATACTGTATCTATCAATTATAGAACATTCATTCTATTTTCAAGAGAGGTCCCTATGCGCAAGATCATTGTGATCCCTGCCGTGTTCATCGGCTGCATGATTGTAATCTGGGTAGGCACTGTGGCGGCTGCACGGATGCCGTCACAGGAACTGCTTGCACCCACGCTGACCGCCGGCGCACCTCAGCCCAATGTTGAAGATGTGGTTGCTGATGAAGATTTACCAAAAATTATCCCGGCTTCCCGCCCTGACCAGGTTTCACCCTGTTCCTTACCCGACCGTTACCCGGTATCCGTACGACAATGGTGCGCTTTGATTGAAACAAGCGCACAGGAAACAGGCTTACCGGGCGATTTAATTGCGGCTGTCATCCTCCAGGAGAGCGGAGGAGATCCGCTCAGCTATTCCAGCAGCGGCGCGGTAGGGCTGATGCAGGTGATGCCGCGCGACGGGATCGCAGCAGAATTCATGTGCGCCAATGGACCGTGCTTTGCTTCCCGTCCCACTATCGAAGAACTGCAAAACCCTGAATTCAATGTTCAATACGGCAGCCAAATGTTAGCTGGGCTGTTCGCTAAATATGGCTCATACCATGAAGCGCTTTTTCGCTACGGCCCCATGGATATGGGCTACCGGTATGCTGATCTGGTTGTGAAAATTTGGGAGAATTATCAGTAACCCGCACAGTTCCAACCAAGGCGTCAAAAGCACTCACTCGGTTCACCTTCTTGGGACTATTCTTCGATCAACCTCTGGGCAGTTTCAGTATCTGTAATTAACGTATTGATTAACCCCCCCTTGATCGCCCCAAAAATCGCCTCATATTTATCAGGACCGCCGGCAATCCCAACCACCCTGGGAATGCCCCTTAATACATCATAACTTGCACCAATCACCCGCCGATGGAATTCGCTGTCAATTTCCAAGCCATCCAGATCGAAGAAATGCAAGCTGATATCTCCAACCGCGCCTTGCGAGCGAAGCTTAGCCATTTCCTCCCAGGTGATAATTTCCTCATTTTTCATCAGGAAAGAATTATACTTGGTCGCCCCGATGCCCACGAAAGCTACCGTCGTCTTCTT